>ERZ778029.88-NODE-88-length-271726-cov-57.625580_pt1 | contig 271726 bp, 269 predicted proteins | sample MGYA00375759_ERZ778029 | MGnify/ENA primary metagenome ERZ778029 (study PRJEB29350, sample SAMN05389819) | bioreactor metagenome | isolation source: Ammonium sulfate bioreactor | place: South Africa: University of Cape Town | collected 2014-04-04 ...
AAGATCACCTCAGATCAGAGGGATGTTGCGACCGTTCCTTGAATCCGCCGCCCTCCGCAGGGCACCCACGTACGGCGCACGGCGATCATGGACCTCGGTCAGCGGCTCTTCTCGACGTGCGCGTGGGCGGCGGACCCGGCACCGCCGTTCTCGGCCGCCCACTTCACCGAGTCGACGATCATCTCGTAGCCCGTGCACCGGCACAGGTTGCCCTCGATGCCCTCGCGGATGGCGGCGTCATCGGGGTGCGGCTCGTCGATGAGCAGGCCGGTGGCGGCCATGACCATGCCCGGTGTGCAGTAGCCGCACTGCAGGCCGTGGCACTGCCGGAACCCCTCCTGCACCGGGGAGAGCTCGCCGTGCTCGGCGAGGCCCTCGATCGTGAGGATCTCGCCCTCGTCGGCGGCGACGGTGAGCACGGTGCACGACTTCACCGTGCGCCCGTTGAGCATGACGGTGCAGGCGCCGCAGTTGGACGTGTCGCAGCCGACGTGGGTGCCGGTGAGCCGGCGGGTCTCCCGCAGGTAGTGCACGAGCAGCAGGCGGGACTCCACCTCGTCGGTGGTGGGGGAGCCGTTGACGGTGATCGTCACCTTGTGGTGGGACATGGGGTCAGCTCCCGTTCGCGGACTGGATGGCGCGCCACACCTTCTGGGGCGTGCAGGGCATGTCGATGGTGCGGATCCCGAGGTGGCTCAGGGCGTCGATCACGGAGTTGACGACGGCCTGCGGCGCCCCGGTGGCGCCGGACTCGCCCAACCCCTTGGCCCCCAACGGGTTGAAGCTCGTCGGAGTCACGAGATGGTCGGTCTCGTAGGGCGGCAGGTCCATCGCGCTCGGCACCGTGTAGCCGACGAGCGTGCCCGCGGTGGGCTGGCCGTCGGCGTCGTAGGTGACCTCCTCCAGCAGGGCCTGCGCGATGCCCTGCGCGATGCCGCCGTGGATCTGGCCCTTCGCCGTCAACGGGTTGATCACCACGCCGCAGTCGTCGACGGCCACGTAGCGCTGCACGTCGACGCGGCCGGTGCCGCGGTCGATCTCCACGACGCAGCAGTGCGCGCCCGAGGGATAGGACAGGTTCGACGGCTCGTGGTGCGCGGTCTCGTCGAGGCCGAGCTCCACGTCCGGCGGCAGCAGGTGCGGCTTCATCGCGCGGATGGCGACCTCGGCCATCGTGACGCTCGGGCCGCCGGTCCCGCGGACGGCGAACACCCCGTCGACGAGCTCGACGTCGGACTCGTCGGCCTCCAGCATGTGTGCCGCGATCCTGATCGCCTTGTCGCGCACCTTGTTGGCCGCCTTGAACACCGCCGAGCCGCCGACGGCGATGCCGCGGCTGCCCATCGTGCCGATGCCCTCCTGCACGGTGGCGGTGTCGCCGTGGATGACGCTGATGCGGTCGAACGGGATGGAGAGCTGGTCGGACACGATCTGCGCGAACGCCGTCTGGTGGCTCTGGCCGTGCGGGCTCGTGCCGACGCTGACCACCGCGGAGCCGTCGGTGCTCAGGCGCACCTTGGCCGACTCCCAGCCGCCGACGTAGCCGAACTGCTCGAACAGCGGGGTGGGGCCGAAGCCGCCCATCTCGACGAACGTGGAGAACCCGATGCCCAGCAGCGGCTTCGACGGGTCGGCCCGGCGGGCCTCCTGCTCGGCGCGCAGCGCGGGGTAGTCGATGAGGCCCAGCAGCTTCTCCAGGGCCTTCGGGTAGTCGGCCTCGTCGTAGACGATGCCCTCGAACTGCGTGGCGTAGGGCATCTCGGCGGCCTGGATGAAGTTGCGCCGCCGCACGTCGAGGGGGTCGAGGCCCAGCTCCATCGCGACCGCGTCCATCACCCGCTCGATCATGTACGCGGCCTCGGGACGCCCCGCACCGCGGTAGGCGCCCACCGGCGTGGTGTTGGTGACCACCGAGCGGAAGCTCGGCGCGAGGACCGGGATCTTGTAGCAGCCCCCGGCCATGAACGACGTGAGCGTCGGCAGGCCGACGCCGGTGGTGTCGGGCCAGGCGCCGCAGTCCTGCGTGACCCGCAGGCGTAGCGCGAGCACCGCGCCGTCGTCGGCGAAGCCCACCTCGATGTCGTGGCTCTGGGCCCGCCCGTGGACCATCGAGGTCATGTTCTCGCTGCGGCTCTCCACGTACTTGACGGGACGCCCGAGCCGGCGCGACAGCTCCGCGCAGAGCAGGAACTCCGGGTAGAACGACGCCTTCGCGCCGAACCCGCCGCCGACGTCGGGGGCCACCACCCGCACCTCGTGCTGGGGCAGCCCGAACATCACCGCGATCTCGTTGCGGTTGTGGTGCGGGTTCTGCGTGGTCAGGTACAGCGTCAGACCCTGGGCCTGCCAGTCGGCGAGGCACACCGTGGGCTCCATCGGCACGGCCGCGCACCGCTGGTTCTCCAGGTGCAGCGACAGGCGGTGCGGGGCGGCGGCCAGCTCGGCCTCGCCGTCGGTGGCCGAGAGCTGTTGCTCGAGGACGACGTTGCTCGGCAGGCCCGGCAGGATCGGCTCGGCGCCCGCGGCGGTGGCCGCCGCGACGGAGGCCATCACCGGCAGGTCGGTGTAGTCGACGTGCACGAGCCCGGCGGCGTCGGCGGCGATGTAGGGGTCCTCCGCGACGACGACGGCCACCGGCTCGCCGACGAAGCGCACGCGGTCCACGGCGAGGCAGGGCCGTTCCATGCCGGGCACCGACCGGTTCGCCGGCATCCCCGCCAGGTCGGCGGCCGTCCAGACCCCGAGGACGCCGGGCACCGCGCGGGCCTCGGCCGCGTCGATCCCGTCGATCATGGCGTGCGCGGAGAAGCTGCGGACGTACGCCATGTGGACCGTGCCGGAGAGCCGGATGTCGTCCACGTAGTTCCCGCGGCCCGTCAGGAGGGCGGGATCCTCCTTGCGGATCACCGCTGCGCCGACCATGGAACCCACGGGGGACCTCCTCGTCCAGGCTGTGCCGCCGGTCACAGACAGCGACGTTAGGAACCTAACGTCGCCTCTCCCGGATGGCAAGAAGGTCCGCACCAGCGGCAGAAGGTGCGCTCGAACCCCCGCACGACCACCTGTGCGACGACGGTGCCGCTCGCCGCTCCCCGGTCACGGATCGAGGACATCACCGAGCGTGGCCCGCCAGACCCCGAGATCGACGTAGTCCCGGAACCCGCTGATCAGACCGGTCCCGGGATCCACCTCGACCACGCCGTTGCACGCGACGGCGTACTCGGTGCCGTCGATGACGAACCGGTCCACGCGCTCCAGCCAGGCGCGCTCGGCCGTGTAGCTCGCGGTCACGATCTCCCAGTGCACCCACGACGACCGTTCCAGGATCGGCGCGAGCAGTCCGCGCACGCCGCCCGGGCCGACCACAGGTGGGTGCGGCACGTTGGCGTAGGTGGCCGTGGCGGTGAAGCAGGCCGCGGCCGCCGCGGCGTCGCGGGCGTGCACGGCGTCGAGGAAGCGGCCGACGATCTCGCTGCTCATGGGGTCGATGGTCCGGCTCGCAGGCCCGCTCGCCGGCTGGAGACCACCGGGTACGACGCGAAGTGGTCGCGCGCCGACGCCGGGCCGCGCTCCGCGGGGGTGTCCGGGTCGGCGCGGCCGGCGGCGAGGAACGGCGCGAGCGTGTCGCGCACGGGGTCGCGCAGGATCGTCTTCTCCCCGTAGCGCAACGTGCCGCGGCGGCACAGCCGGTTCTCCATCCGGTGCCGCAGGCGGTGCCCGGCGCCGTGCGGCACCAGCGGGCTGTCGGCCATCACCGCGCCGCCCGCGTCGTAGAGGGCCCGCTGCAGGTCGTGCCGGCGGCAGGCCTCCCCCACGTCCGCGTAGCCGTCCGGGGTGATGGTCTCCATGCGTGGCGACGCTAACAGCTTGACGTGGGTGCCCTAACGACTAAATTTGCGGAACGCGCCGATGGAGGAGCCCGCCGTGACCGCAGTTGCCGCCGAGGAAGCCGCCCCCGAACACCGGACGGTCGTGCTCAGCACGTTCGCCGACGCCAAGGACGCCTACCGGAGCAAGGACCTGCGCCAGTCGCTCTACGACGAGGGCGAGGTCGTGATGGCCGACGTCCTGGTCAACCTGCACGGCGAGGAGCACCGCTCCCGGCGACGGGTGGAGAACCGGATGTTCCGGCGGGAGGTGTTCGAGCGCTACGAGCGCGACCTGTTCCCGGCCGTCACCGACGCGACGATCGCCCCGTACGTGGCGGCGGGCCGGGTGGACCTCGTGCATCTCGGTCACGAGCTGATGCTCAACCTGGCCGCGCTCACAGCCGGCGTCGACCGGCCCGAAGGTACGGCGGAGGAGACCGAGCGGCTCTACGCCTACATGATGTCGTTCATCGAGGGCGCCACGCTCGCGCACTCCACGAAGGACAAGGCGGTGCAGCGTGGCGTCATCGCCCAGGCCCTCGACGACTGGGACGCGGAGTTCCTCGCCCCGTCCATCGCGCGGCGCCGCGACCTGCTGGCCCGCGAGGCGGCGGGGGAGGACGTCGAGGTCCCGCGCGACGTGCTGGCCACGCTGCTGCGCCACGCCGACGAGCTGACGCTGGCCCCCGAGGTGATCCGCCGCGAGGTCGCGTTCTTCCTGCTGGCCGGCGCGCACACCAGCGCCACGGCGTTCGTCCGCGCGATCGACCACATCCTCGGCTGGATCGACGAGCACCCCGAGGACGCGGCCGCCGCGGTGGACGACCCGCTGTTCGTGCAGCGCTGCATCCACGAGACCGTGCGGCTCAACCCGTCGAGCCCCACCGGACGACGCCGCGCCCTGGCCCCGGTGTCGCTGCGCTCGGGCATCGACATCCCCGAGGGCGCCACGGTGGTGATCGACCTGCAGGCGGTGAACCGGGACGTCACGCTGTTCGGCGCCGACGCGGCCGACTTCAACCCGCGCCGCACGCTGCCGCCGGGCGTCGCGCCGTTCGGGCTCAGCTTCGCCGCGGGAATGCACGTCTGCATCGGCCAGGACCTCGCCGCCGGCGTGGTGCAGCGCGCCGACACCGATCCGGGGTCGCACCTGTTCGGGCTGGTCACCGGCGCGGTGCAGCAGATGTTCGCCGCCGGCACCCGGCGCGACCCCGACAACCCGCCCCGGCGCGACGCCGCCACCGCGCGGCCGTACTGGGGCTCGTACCCCGTGCTGCTGGGATGAGCTACCGCGTCGAGATCGACCGGGACGTCTGCATCAGCTCGGGCAGGTGCGTCGCCGATCGGCCCGACCTGTTCCGCTTCGACGACGAGGAGCTGGCCGAACCGGTGCCCGGCGCGACGCTCCCGGCGGACGCCGCCCTGCTCGACCTCGCGCGCACGTGCCCGTCGGGAGCCCTGCGGCTGTTCGACGGGGAGGTGGAGATCGACGCCGGTTGACACGCCGTCCCTCAGGGGGACGGCGGCCCGCCCGCTGCGGACGGAGCAGCCCCCGGACCGACGGGCGGGTTCTCGAGGAACCACTCCACGATGCCGGGCATGCGCGGCTCGAAGGCTCCGGGCGTGTGGACGTTGAGGGCCCCGGCCCGCTCGTCGGTGCGGTTCTGGAAGTCGTGCGGCGTGCCGCCCGGGGCCAGCACGAACGATCCCTCCGGCGCGTCGATCCAGCGGTCGCCGACGAGGAAGGTCATCGTGCCCTCGAGGACGTAGAAGACGTCGTCCTCCGGGTGGGTGTGCGCGCCCGGGCCCGTGGTGTGCGGCTCCATCCACCACTCCGAGATCGAGTACCGGTCGACCGTCTCCGCCCCGTCGGCCTTGAACACCGCGGTGATCGGCCCCATGTCGTACCGGCGCCCTTCCCCGGGAGCGAGGTGGACCGGCGGCCGTCCTGCCTGGTCTGCATCCATGCCGCGACGGTAGCGACGCGGGGGGCGGCCGGGCTTGGACGAATGGGAAGCGCCTACGGCAGGCGCAGGAGGCGGGCGGCGTTCGCGGCCGGGAGCTCCCATCACCGGTCAGCTGCTCGCCGTGGACGGCGGCGTCACCAAGGGCGCGCTGCTGGGCACGGTCCGGCTGAAGTCGACGGACTCCGCCGGAGCGCCTGGTGCGACGATGTGACGCCGCGAGTTCGACCAGTCGATCGACACCCTCCGCGACGCGTTGCCCGGCATCGCCTCGCCGCCGCAGGTCCGGCTGGTGCACAACCTGTCGGACCGGGCGTCGCTGCTGGCCCGCGCCGAGGACGTCGTGTCCGCGGCCCGCAAGGACCTGTTCCTCTCCGGGTGGCCCGCGCATCGCCATGCACCTGGTCGCGGAGAAGTTCACGCCCGACGACTTCGAGTCCTTCTGGACCTCGGACCCGGACCTGCGCCGCCTGCGCGCCGACCACGGCGCCCCCGCCGCGCTGCTGCAGCGGGGCGCCGGCGCGACGGCCCCGGCCCCCCGCGGCCGCCGCTCCTCCTGACGGGCCCGACCCCCGCCCGACTCCATGTGACGGTTGCGGGCGGGGCGGGGCGGGTGACGTTCAGGCGTTCGTGACGCCCGGGCCCGGGCCGCCGTCGATGGTGAGGACGCTGCCGGTGGCCCACTCGGCGGCGAGCAGGTACTCCAGCTGAGCCGCAGGTCGCCGTGCACCTCGTCCACCAACGTGAAGCCGCCGAGACCGGACGTCAGCGGGTGCTCGCCGGTGACCGACACCTCGACGGCCGGCCCGAGCCGCGGGTGCTGCGAGCGCCCCCACTCCCACGCGCCGCGACCCGGCCCACTCCCGTTGTGAGGACACTGACGACTAGTGGGCCTAGCGGTTCGTCCACCGTGGCGCGCGCTTCTGGGCGAACGCCGTCACGCCCTCCGTCGCGTCGGCGCTGGCCATCAGCTCGTCGAGGGCGGGGGACGGGAAGGTGACGGCGTCCACGACATCCGGGATGCCGCGGGTCTCCGCCATGATCTGCAGCGACATCCGCACCGAGGTCGGGGAGCCGGCCAGGATCTCGGCGGCGAGCGCGCGGGCGCCCTCCACCGCCGCACCGGCGTCGGTGACCCGGTTGACCAGGCCGAAGCCGAGCGCCTCGTCGGCCGAGAGGCGGCGCCCGGTCAGGATCATCTCGGTGGCGACGGTGGGCGGCACCGTGCGCGGCAGCCGCACCAGCCCGCCCGCGCCGGCGACGAGGCCGACCCGCACCTCCGAGAGCGCGAACCGGGCCGTCGCGTCGGCGACGACGAGGTGGCAGGCCATCGCGATCTCGCAGCCGCCGCCCATCGCGAACCCGTTGACGGCGGCGATCACGGGCTTGGGCATCGAGCGGCGGCTGGTGAGCCCGGCGAACCCGTTCTTGGGCACCCACATCGGCTTGCCGCTGGCGGAGTAGACGAGGTCGTTGCCGGCGGAGAACGCCTTGTCCCCGGCTCCGGTGAGGATCGCGACCCACAGGTCGGGGTCGGCGAAGTAGGCGTCGAAGATCTCGTCGAGCTCCTCGTTGGCCATGGGGTGCAGCGAGTTGCGGGCCTCGGGCCGGTTGATCGTGATCTCCAGCAGGTGCCCGTCGCGGCGCACCAGCACGTGCTCGTAGCTCTTGCGCAGCCCGGCCGCGCGCGGTGGGTGCAGCTCGTCCATCCGCTCCCGGGAGACCGTGACGCGGTTGCCGACGCCGAACGAGCGGACGTGGACGCGGGTACCGATCGGCTCTCCGGACGAGAGGAGGTCGAGGGCGTCGTCACCCTCGGTCAGCGCCAGGAACCGGCGGCCGTCGGCCTCCAGCCGGCCGACCACGACGCCGGTGCGCGCGCCGCCCCGCCCGTGCTTGACGGTGTAGGTCTCGACGGTGCCCCAGCCGTCGGCCGTCACCGCCTGCGAGACGGTGGGTCCGGCGTCGAGCTCGGCCTGCAGGTCGGCGCTGCGGTCGGAGCGCCACTCCACCGGCGTGGTGGAGTAGACGCCCGCCGAGTACTTGCTCAGGATGCCGCCGTTGGCGCCGACGAACCCGTAGCTGCCGGGTGCGGCGCGCAGGCGGTGCACGGTCTCGGCCACGGCGTGCAGCGAGTAGTTGTTGCCGGCGCCGCCGAAGAACGGCAGCCCGCCGGTGAGCGTCAGGCCGCGGGGGTCGTCGGCGGCCAGCCCGAGACCGTCGGCGACCGCGGAGACGGCGACGGGGAAGCAGCTGTAGAGGTCGATGGTGGTGAGGTCGTCCACGCCGATCCCGGCGACCTCCAGCGCGTGCCGGGCGGCCGCCACCGACGCGGGGGCGGCACCCAGGTCGGGGCGCTCGAGCAGGTCGCGCTCGCGCAGGTCGGCGTGGCCGTGCAGGTACACGCGGTTCGCGGCGGGCACCCCGAGGCGGTCGGCCGCGGCCGTCGACATCAGCAGCGCGGCGGCGCCCTGGTTGACCTGGTCGCGGGCCACCAGGTAGCGCGGGTAGGGGTCGGCGATGGGCCGGTTGCGCTCGCTGGGCGTGACGAGCTCGGCGGCGCTGCGCTCGGTGGGCGCGGCGGCGTGCGGGTTCTTGGCCGCGACGCGCGTGAACGGCGCGAAGAGTGCGCCCATCCCGGCGGCGTACTGCTCGCGGGTCTCGCCGCGGCGGGCGCGGCGGGCGTTGTCGAGCAGCGCGTACTGGCTCGGCGCGTCGCTGAGGCCGTGGGCGACCTGGTGGCGGGAGGTGAGGCCCTTGAGGCCGAAGCCGCGGTCCTCGAGGTCGCCCTCGGCGTGCTCGGAGAAGTCGGGCCTGTCCTCCCGGGCGGCCAGGTGGCGGACGGTGGAGATCGCCTCCGAGCCGAACACCAGCGCCACCTGCGACGACCCGGCCGCGATGGCCCCGGCCAGCTCGGTGATCAGGTGCTGGGGGGACTGGCCGCCCGCCACCTCCAGGATCGCCCGCGCCGGCGCGGCCCCCACCGCGTTCGCGACCGACCGCGGGTAGTTGTCCGAGCGGCCCAGCGGAGCCTGCGCCATCGGCGTCGAGATCTCGAACTGGCGCACCCCGGCCACGGTGTCGATCGCCGCGGCGACGGCGGCGGGATCGGCGCCCGAGTCGGCCAGCGCCTCGGCCGCGGCGACCGCGGCCAGCCCGACGGCGGACAGGCGGCGGTAGCCGGGGTCGTCGATGCGGTCCGACGCCTGGCCGACGCCGACGACAACCGGGGTGTTCGGGTCGAGGCTCATGCTTCGCTCCTGACGGGGTCGCGGAGGTCACCGCGGTCGGTGAGGTACTGGACGTGGGCGCCGGTCTCGGCCAGCGCCCCGATGCGCATCGGCCCGACCTCGGCCCACGGCCGGGACCAGGTCAGGCGTTCGGTGATCTGCCACAGCGTCGGGTCGTCGAGGTCGGCGACGACGGCGAGCAGCTCCTGGCAACGGCGCTCGTGGTGCTGTTGTAGCGCCCTTGTGCGCAGAGCCAGGCCCTGGAACCGGTACTCGTGCGCGGGCAGCACGTCGGTCGTACCGCCGTCCAGCGCACCGATCTTGTCCAGGGACGTGAGGAAGTCCGCCAGCGGCGGGTTGGTCGTCAGCGGCTGCAGTCCGATGTTGGGGGTGATCCGGGGCAGCACGTGGTCGCCGGTGAGCACGAGGTCGTCGTCGGGCAGGTGCAGGCAGAGGTGGCCGGGGGTGTGGCCCGGCGTCCAGAGCACCCGGACCGTGCGGCCGTGGAGCGGCACGAGGTCGCCGTCGTCGAGCAGGAGGTCGGGCTCGGCCATCGGCCGGGTGTGGCCGTCCGGGCCGAAGCTCGTCGAGATGGCCCCCACCAGCTCGGTGATCGCCTCCTCCGGCGCTCCGCTGCGCCGCAACCAGCCGGAGGCGGCGTCGCGGTGCCCACCCTCCCCGACGGCCGCGCGCTGCGGGAGCGAGTCGCGCTCGGCGGGGTGCATCGCCACCCAGGCCCCCGACGCGTCGCGCAGCCGCGCGGTGAGCCCGTGGTGGTCGGGATGGACGTGGGTGGCGACGACGCCCGTGACGTCCGAGGGGGCCGCACCGGCGGTGGCCAGGCCGTCGAGCAGCGCCGTCCAGCCCCCGGGGGTGTCCCAGCCGGGGTCGACGACGACCAGCCCGTCGTCGGCGGTGAGCAGGTAGCACAGCGTGTAGCGCAGCGGGCTGTCCGGGATCGGCACCGGCACCGACCACAGCCCGCCGTCCAGGCGTTCGACCGGCGGCAGCGTCCGCTCCCGCCACGCGGCGTGCTGCGCCGTACCGGTGATCGTGATCTGCACCGTGCCCGCTTCCTAGACGTTCATCGTCTGTAAATCGGTCCTGACCGTAACCCGGCGCCGTCCCGCGTTCAAGGAGGGCTACGTCGCGATCGCGGCGCGCAGCAGGAAGTCGACGAGCCGCTCCGCGTAGTCGTCGACGTCGCTCACCAGCCGGGGCAGCAGGTGGGCCGGGGTGGACGACACGTGCATGGCGACGCCGCCGCACAGCGTGTCGAGCAGCAGGGTGACCGAGGCACTCTCCGGGATCTCGCCGCGCCGGATGCCGCGGCGCACCATCGCGCGGGCCGCCAGCACCTGCGACCCGCGCAGTTCCTCCCAGCGCTGGGCCACGCCCGGGATCGACGGAGCCTCGACGCTGATCCGCTGCACCGCCCGGCTGCTCTCGCCGAGGTAGAGGCGCAGCATCTGCCGGGCCAGGTCGACGAGGTCGCCGCGCAGGGTGCCGGTGTCGGTGTCGGCGATGTCGATGATGCGGGTGGCCAGCGCGTCGGCCAGGAGGCTCTCCTTGGTGCTCCAGCGCAGGTAGATCGACGCCTTGCCCACGCCCGCGCGCCGGGCCACCGCCTCGAGGCTGAAGCCGGCCCAGCCCGCCTCGCCGAACAGGTCGACGGCGGCGAGGGTGATCCGGCGGTCGACCTCCGGGTCGCGGGGCCGTCCGGCGGGGGCGGTGGCGGTCATGTCTCTCCGGTACTTGCTAGACGGTACCCGTCACTATAGCGTCGGTCCGGCTTACTGACGGATGCCGTTCAGGAGATCCCATGACACTGTCGTCCGGCCGGCTCGAGTCCCTGTTCCGCCCGCGCAGCATCGCGCTGGTCGGGGCGGCGAACAAGTCGCTGTTCTCCCACCTCGCCTACACCAACCTCGTGGACTTCGGCTTCGCCGACCGCACGTTCCTGGTCAACCGCCGCGGTGCGGAGACCCACGGCCGGGCCACCGTCACCTCGTGTGCGGAGATCGGGGAGCCCGTCGACGTCGCCTACCTGATGGTGCCGCAGGCCGCCACGCTCGACGCCCTGTCCGACGCCGCGGCCGCCGGCATCCGCAACGCCGTGATCCTGTCGTCGGGCTACGGCGAGGCCGGGCCGGACGGCCGGGCGGCCCAGGACGAGCTGGTGGCCCACGCCGAGTCGCTCGACATGGTGCTGCTCGGCCCCAACCACCTCGGCTTCGCCAACCTCGCCGCACAGATCCCCGTCACGTCCGTGCCGGGGCTGCCGCGCGTCGCCGGGCCCGTGGCGCTGCTGTCGCAGAGCGGCGCCAGCTCCAGCGCGATGCTCGACTTCGCGACCGTCGCCGGCGTCGGCCTGTCCTACCTGGTCACGCTGGGCAACGAGGCCATGATCACCGCGGGGCACGTGCTCGACCACCTCGTCGACGACGACGCCACGCGCGCGGTGGCGATCTTCATGGAGACGGTGCGCGACCCGGCGGTGTTCACCCGCGCCGCCCGGCGCGCCGCGGAGGCCGGCAAGGCCGTGGTCGTGCTGAAGGCGGGCAGCAGCGAGCTCTCCGCGCGCACAGCCGCGGCCCACACCGGGGCGCTGGTGGGCGACGACGCCACGATCGACGCGGTGTTCCGCGACCTCGGCGTGATCCGCGTGGACTCCATCGAGGACATGCTGATCACGGCGGGCGCCGCCGCGCACCTGGGGCGGCTCGCGCGGCCCGGCGTCGGCGTGGTGTCGATCTCCGGCGGGGCGTGCGACATCATCGCCGACCGCGCCCAGGATCTCGGGATGGTGCTGCCCGAGCTCGCCGGGCCCACGCGCGCGGCGCTCGCCGACGCCATGCCCGACTACGGCACCGTGCAGAACCCGCTCGACGTCACCGGCGCCGCGATCATCGACCCCGGCCTGTTCACGCGCACGATCACCGCGATGGCGGACGACCCGTCCGTCGGGGTGGTGGCCGTGGTCAACACCCTGCCGTGGGTGTCGGACGGGCGCCCCTACAGCGGGCAGGTGTTCGTCGACGCCATCGGCGCGGGTGCCGCGCAGGCCGCCGTGCCGGTCGTCTACGTCAACCAGGTGCTGCAGCCGATCACCGACCACACGCGCGCGGTGATGGCCGCGGGCGGGGTGCCGTACGCGATCCCCGGGCTGCGCCAGGCCGTGGTGGCGCTGCGCAACGTGGCGTGGTGGTCGTCGGCGTCGCTCCCGGCCGCGCCGTCGGACAGGGCCGCCGTCCCGGTGCCGGAGGCCGCCGCGCGCCACGGGGCGTGGTCGGAGGACGCCGCCCGCCGGCTGCTGGCCGACGCCGGGATCCCGGTCGTGCCCGCCCGGCTCGTCGGGTCGGCGGACGAGGCCGTCAAGGCCGCGGCCGACATCGGAGGGGCCGTCGCGCTGAAGATCGTGTCGCCGGGGATCCTGCACAAGAGCGACATCGGCGGGGTCCGGCTCGGGGTCCGGGGCGACGACGCGGTGCGCGAGGCCCACGCCGCCGTCACCGGGGCGGCGGGCGGGGCGCCGGTGGAGGGCGTGCTCGTCTCCCCGATGCGCGGGCCGGCCACGGAACTGCTCGTCGGTGTGGTGCGCGACCCGCAGTGGGGCCCGATCCTCGCCGTCGCGTTGGGCGGGATCTTCGTCGAGGTGGTCGACGACTCCGTGCTGTCCCCGCTGCCCGTGGCGCCGGCGAAGGCCGCCGCGATGCTGCGCGGTCTGCGTACCGTCGCCGTGCTCGACGGGGTGCGCGGTGGCCCGCCCGCCGACGTCGACGCGGTGGCCGCCGTCGTCGCCCGGATCGGGGACCTCGCGCTGGCTCTCGGCGACGAGCTGGAGTCGCTGGAGGTCAACCCGCTGCGCGTCGACGGCGCCACCGTCGAGGCCCTGGACGCCGTCGTCACCTGGAGGACCGCCTGATGCGCACCGCGCTGAACGACCTGCTGGGCATCGAGGCACCGCTGGTCGGGTTCAACCGCTCGCCCGGCGTGGTGGCCGAGGTGAGCCGGGCCGGCGGCCTGGGGGTGCTGGCGGCCACCGCCTACACCCCGGCCGAGCTCGATGCCCAGCTCACGTGGATCGAACGGCAGGTCCAGGGCCGGCCCTACGGGGTCGACCTGCTGGTGCCGGGGAAGAAGGCCGCGGGCGACCCCCGCGACCTGGTGGCGAGCCTGCGCGCGCAGATCCCCGACGAGCACGTGCGGTTCGTCGAGGGGCTGCTGGAGCGCTACGACATCCCGCCGGCGAGTCGACCGCCGACGTCGAACGGGGAGCTGGCGGTCAACCTCGATCCCAGCGGCGTGCCCGCGCTGCTGGACGTGGTGTTCGCGCACCCGATCGCGCTGGTCGCGAACGCCCTGGGCACCCCGCCGCCGACGCTCGTCGACCGCGGGCACGCCGCAGGCGTCGTCGTGGCGTCGCTGGTCGGGAAGCCGGAGCACGCCGTCCGCCAGCTCGACGCGGGCGTGGACCTGCTCGTGGCGCAGGGCACCGAGGCGGGCGGCCACACCGGCACCATCGCCACGATGATCCTCACCCCGGAGATCGTCGACATCGCCGGCGACGTGCCGGTGCTGGCGGCGGGCGGCATCGCGTCGGGGCGGCAGATGGCGGCGGCGCTGGCGCTCGGGGCGGCCGGGGTCTGGTGCGGCTCGGTGTGGCTCTCGACCCACGAGGACATCACGCCGCTGTCGGTGAAGCGGAAGTTCCTGGCCGCCACCAGCTCCGACACCCTGCGCTCGCCGCTGCGCACCGGCAAGCCCGCGCGCCAGCTGCGCAGCGCCTGGCACGACGAGTGGGAGCGCCCCGGCAGCCCGGCGCCGCTGCCGATGCCGTTGCAGCCCATGCTGATCGGCGAGGCGTGGGAGCGCATCGACGAGGCCGCGGACCGGGGCCACCCGGGCGCCACCGCGCTGGAGTCGTTCTTCATCGGGCAGGTGGTGGGGGCGTTCGCGGAGCTGCGGCCGGCGGCGGAGGTCGCCGGAAGGATCATCGACGACTGTGCCCGGCGGCTCCGGGAGCTGGGCACACTGGGCGGGTGACGGACACCGATGTCTTCCATCCCGCCGTGTTCGCCCGCGGCGTGCCGCACGAGGCGCTGCGGCACCTGCGCGACCACGAGCCCGTCTCCTGGCAGGCCGAGCCGGCCGTGGGGGAGTGGCCCGCCGGGCCCGGGTTCTGGGCGATCACCCGCTACGACGACGTGCGGTGGGTGCTGCGCACGCCGGAGGTCTTCAGCTCCTCGCTCGGCGCCACCCAGATCCGCGACGCCGACGCCGAGGACCTGCCGTTCATCCGGCGCATGATCCTCAACATGGACCCGCCGGAGCACCAGCGGGTCCGCACGCTCGTGACCGGCGCGTTCACCCGCCGCCGGCTGGAGCGGTTCTCCGCCGCCGTCGCCGAGCGCGCGGCGGCGCTGCTCGACGCCGTGGTCGCCGACGGCCGCTGCGACCTCCCGGCGCAGGTCACCGACGACTTCCCGCTGACGAACCTCGCCGAGCTGATGGGCGTCCCGGCGTCGGACCGGCACCTGCTGCTGAAGTGGACCAACCGCGTCATCGGCTACCAGGACGACGAGCACAGCGGCGATACCCAGGTCGTCCGGGACGTCAACGGCACCCCGGTCAACCCGCGCTCCCCGGCGATGCTGGCCGACATGTTCGCCTACGCCGGGGAGCTGGCCGACCACAAGCGCCGCCACCCCGCCGACGACGTCATGACCGCGCTGGTGGAGGCCCGCGTCGACGGCGAGGCGCTCACCGACACCGAGCTGCAGATGTTCTTCTTCCTGCTGACGGTGGCCGGCAACGACACCGTGCGGACGGCCCTGCCCGGTGGGGTGCTCGCGCTCGTCGAGCACCCCGGGGAGTACCGGCGGCTCCGTGCCGACCCCGGGCTGCTCCCGTCGGCGATCGAGGAGATGCTGCGCTGGCACCCGCCCGTGCTCACCTTCCGCCGCACCGCCGCGCAGGACGTCACGCTGCAGGGCGTCGACATCGCGGCGGGGGACAAGGTCGTCGTCTACCACGTGTCGGCCCACCGCGACGAGCGCCGCTTCCCCGACCCGTTCCGCTTCGACGTCGGCCGAACGCCCAATGAGCACATGGCCTTCGGGCAGGGCCCGCACGTGTGTCTGGGGGCGGGGTTCGCACGCCTGCAGATGCGCGCGTTCTTCACGGAGTTCCTGACCCGGCTGCCCGAGGTGGAGCTCGACGGTGAGCCGCGGAGGCTGACGTCGAACTTCATCAACGGGCTGACGAGCCTGCCGCTGCGCTGGGCTCAGCCGGTGTACGTGTCGTAGCGGGACCCGGTCCACCTGCATCGGGGAACGTGGTGATGTGGTCGGGCGTCCACTCGACGGCCCAGTTGTGCCACGGTGTCGCGGCGACGGCGACGGCGCCGTGGAGCTCCATGAAGTCGACCTCGCCGCCCACCGGCCGGTTCTCCGCGTCGGGCCGCTCGACCGCGTGGTAGGAGGGACCCGACGCGGGCGCGCGGACCCGGCCCTCCCGGCGCCCTAAGCGGGCGCAATCGCTGTTCAGTCGTGGAAGGCCGTCAGCCGCTCGGCCTCCTCGGCGACGGCGCGGCGCACAGTGGACGGGAGTGGTGCGAACGGGGTCGGCACGACACGGCCGTCGATGAGGCGCCAGGTGCCCGCCACGCGGCCGTCGACGAGGAACGTCGGGACCGACTGCGGGATCCTCGTGGAGAAGACCTTGTCGCGGTGCTCGGTGGGCAGGACCCGGGCCCGTTTCGCGTGACCCAGCAGGAGGACGGCGTCGAAGGTCGAGAGGAAGCGCACCGGCGCCGGGGTCGCGCCGTCGGGACGCGGGGCGCCGGGCAGGTCGACCAGCGCCGTGCCGTCCGGGTCGCGCGCGGTGCGCAGCCGCATCCGGCCGAGCACCGCGCGGGCCTCGGACACGGACCAGCCGGCGTAGCGCGCCACGTCGCCGGGGCTCGCCGGGCCGAACCCCCGCAGGTAGCGGGAGACCAGCAGCTCCTCCGCGGTCGCGAGGTCGACGGGGGCCCGACGCCGCAGCCAGTCCTCCGCCAGGCCGTACACGTGTGCGCGGGGCGAGTCCCAGGTGCCGGCCGGCGGCACCCGCACGAGGTCCAGCCACAGCTGGACACCCTGGAACGTCGACCGGGGGAAGCCGTCGGCGTCGAGCCGGGCGACGATCTCGGCCTGCCGCAGCGGACCCCGCGCGAGGTGGGACCGGACGGCGGCCACGGCCGCGGCCATGTCGATGCCCTCCGCACCCGCCGGGGTACGGAGCCACAGGCGACGGCGCTGCTCCCGGACGGCCTCGGTCAGCAGCGGGTGGTCCGCAGCCGAGACCATGTGGATCGTGCTGCGCATCACCCAGCCCTGCACGATCCGCCGGTCCGTCAGCGCGTCGGTGAGGTCGGGGCGGCGGAAGCCCGCCAGCCGTGGCCAGAGCCCGACGTAGGCCGAGGGTGCGTACTGGGTCTGGAGGCCGCCGAGGCGCTCCACCGCCTGGACCGGGGTGAGCGGCGCCCGTTCCAGCAGGAGCTGCCGGGCCAGCACGGCCCGGTTGAGCTCCTGCCAGGACAGCACCCGCTCCGCCACCGCACCTCCGCCACGGCCATGATCGGTGATCCCGGGCCGACGCCGGCACCGGCCCCGGCGTGGAGCACGGTGAGGGGCCGGGGCGCGCCAGGAAATGTCGGGGTCTCCGGTCGGCATCGTGCGGTTGGCCACCGGGCGGCGGGGTACCTACCGGCCATGACGTGGCCGATGGGCGGGCGCCCGGTACCAGTGGTCGTGCGGGTGGCGGCGGGGACGTCCGCGCTCGTGACCGGTCTGCTCGGGCTCTCGGTCCTCAGCACCGGACTCGGCGTCCTCCTCGTCGCCGCGGCGATGCTGTTCGGGGCGGGCGGGCTCGTGCTGGCCCGCCGCGATCCCGGGCGTCAGGTGCTGGGCGACACCGTCTCGTGCGCGCTGTTCGGGTGCTCGTCCGTCCTCGTCGGCGCAGGCCTGACGATCGTGCTCGGCCCGGTGGGGGTGCCGCTCGTGCTGCTGGGGGTGGCGCTGGCGGGGTGGCGGCTGGCCCGCGAGTGGAGCCGCAGCCACGAGCAGCTGGGCCGGGCGCGCGAGGTGGCCACCGTGGAGCGGTTGCGGGACCTGCGCCGCAGTCTGCTCGACGAGATGGAGCGCCGCGATCCGGCCGGGTCCCGCCGGTGGACCGGCGGAGCGGGGTGGATCACCGGGGACTCGGCGCCCTTCCTCGGGACCTGACCCGGGTCTCGACGCCGACGTCCGCGGGCCCGATCTTCGCTCGACCATCCGAGGGAGCACGGTCCTGATGTGTGTCCGAGGGGGACTCGAACTCGCAGGCGTTGCACCCCTGCGTACGGCAGGGGTTCATGCGGATGACGCTAGCGGGGTCGAGCGGATCCGTCATCAGGCCGGGCTGCGCGATCACGGCCCCTCCTCGCCATGGCTCGTCGCTGCCGTGCCCGGCGGTGCGGTGTTGGGCGGTGCGGTCGCGAGCTCGGTCATGTGCGGCTCACGTGCCTGGCCAGAGCTCGGTCGAGGGCGGCGAGGTCGAACAGGCGGGGTGGGGGCGGTTGTTCGTCCGGCCAGTCCTCGACGGGCGCGTCTCCCCGGCCGCCGACGCAGGTGGGCCGGGTCGGGGTGGCGGGCGGCCCGCCGGTCTCGAGCAGCACGGTGTGGTCCCAGCAGTCGCCGAGATCGTAGCGGTAGGACAACCGGGCGCCGGCTCGGGGCAGCGCCTCGGCCAGGGTGAGCTGGTCGGAGTCGGCGCACTCCTGGAGCTCGTGGAACGGGTCGGCGTAGTGCATGCCGTCGACGGTGAAGACGTGCAGGTGGTCCCCGTCCCACTCGAACAGGACCTGGATGATCTCATGGAGTTCGGTGAGGGTGGTTGCGGCGGGCAGCCGTACTCGACGCCAGACCGGTGGGCGGAACCGGTCGAGGTCGATCCGCAGTTCGAGCACGTCGTCCTCGGTCCACGCGGTGCGGGGAGCCGGAGGTCGATCCAGTTCGGGTCGGGCCCACCGACCGAGCGCGGTGACCTTACGGGTCGCGGGATCGAGGGCGCCGCACTCGGCGAGCACCTCGATCGCACCGGTCTCGGGCAGCAGGCCGCGGCGGAACGCGTACCCGATCGTCATCTGATCGCGCAGCGGCAGCAGGTGCAGCACGCCGTCGAGGGCGTCGCCGAACTGGGGGTCGGGTAGGCCGGGTGTCGTGGTGAGGACGTCGAGAGCGGCGGCGCAGACCAGTATGGCGCCGTGGCGTCCGGGGTCGTCGGACTCGGCACGCAGGACGGCGGTGACGCCGTGCCGCCACTGGTCGATCGGGTCGTAGGTGGTCGTGTCTGCGCATGCCCGAGTCGCGCCGACGGTCAGCAGGCCGCCACCCTGTGCGGCGGTCCAGGCCCGGTGCAGTGCGGGCACGTGCGCGGCGCTGACCACCCGGCCCGGGTCGGGCAACCCGGCACTTGCGCATGCCGCGGGGATGTCGGCGCGGCGCAGCACCGCCTTCGCGGTGACCGTACGGCCGGCGCCGACGAACGCGGCCACGGCACGGGCTCGGGTGAGGAGCAGGCAGCCACGTGCCGCGTCGACAACGGCCGGTGTGGGCGTGGCCGCCTCTTCCTCCTCCGCGGCGGGATCACCCGCGCTCTCGTGATCGCGGGGCCGGATCGAGCGGCCCGAACGTTGGTCGCGTTGCAGCATGGCGCGGACCCTACCGACGGCCAGACGTCGACCGAGCACGCGATTCCCCCCTCAACGTGGCCGCGGACTTTCCATGTGCTGGAGGAAATGAGTTGGTGCAGCCAGTGGATGAGCTTGGCCCGTCATGGCCGCCAGTGCCGTGGCCACGGCGTGGATGTCGGCCTTGATGCAGGTCGTGGTCGCGGGTCCGATGCTGTCGGTGTGCCCGGCGTAGGCGCGGACGTTGCCGTAGCCGAAGTGGCGCTCGACCCCAGGTGAGGGTGGTGTGGCGCAACCAATGGGTGGAGACGCCGTGCGTGGCGACCCAGGGCAGCTGCCGGCCGAGGCTGACCGGCTGCCAGCGCAGGGTGCCGCCCTTCTCCTGCAGCCGGATCAGGCAGTTGCCCACGTCGAGGTCGGCCACCCACAGGGCGAGGTCGCCGCCCTCGCGACAGGCCCCACAGGCGGTCCATCATCGTCCAGTAGCTGCCGTAGGTGTGGTTCGCGCCGGGGCCGGCCGCCGCCCGAACGCGCGGAAGGTAGGAGCTCACGGTCGGGATCGCGAACCGCGCGGAGACCCCCAGCGACGCCGGACCCGCAGCTGTGGGCGTGCCGCCGACGGCGCGCCCACCGGCAGGCTGGTCGCTCGCGGCGCGTTCAGCGGCGTTGAGGTCGGCGAGAGTGATGCCGAGGTGGGCGAGGACGTCACGGGCGATCGCGATCCGGGCCGGGTCAGCGCTCATCCCGATGCCCTTCGTGGTTGTCCCGGCTGGGCCGTCGGTGCGGGTCGGCATCCGGGGCGAGGAGCGTCGAGACGCTCATGAGCAGCCCAGCCGCGGTCGCAGTGGGAAGCACGATGAGGCGGTTCGCGGCAGGGTCCGCGACGAGGACGACGGTCGACTCGACCGTGATGTGGCAGTGTGCGCGAGCTGCGGCCGGTAGTGTGATCGCGCCGCGGGCGTCGATCCGGCAGGACGAGGTGGGTCGGTGCGTGGGCGGCATGTGGCGCCGGTCGGCCGCGACGGGCCGGTGCTGATCGGTGCGGGCGTGATCAGCAGTGCGGTGACGTCGTCAGCGGACGCCTCGGTGAGGTCGACGTCCATATCCTCGCCGGGGCGCCACCGCAGGGCGTGCAGGATGCCGCTGTGCCGGAGTCGCCCCGATCTGTCGACCCGCGCGGTGCCGACAATCGGGATCGGCTCGGCCGACCGAGGCCGCGGCGGTGCCGGAAGCCCGGGCAGCGGGACGACGAACGGAGGTGTCGGCCGGGCTGGGCCGGGGACGACGGCACTGATCAGCCGTTCTGGGACGCGGTCGGGTCGGCCACGCGCTGGATGGGGGCTCATGGGATCAGCGTCGCCGTCTGTCGGGCCACCGTCCGCCGCGTCCTGGTCAGCTGCATCGCTCTGCGGTCCGTGCGGCTGGGACAGAACCCGTGCCGACCTGGTCGAGAATCAGCGGGGAGGGATGCGGAGGCACAACTCTCGGTGCTCAGCGGCGATGCCACCGATGGTGGTGTGCCACCGAAGCTGGTGTCCGAGGGGGGACTTGAACCCCCACGCCCGTTAAAGGGCACTAGCACCTCAAGCTAGCGCGTCTGCCATTCCGCCACTCGGACGAGCGGGCGCTGTAGTTCGAGCGCCGGGGGGAAGGATAGCCGACGCCTCCGGGCGCCCGCGACGGGACCCACGATGGTAGGAAGATCCGCATGACCAGCTCCATCACAGCGCAGGACGAGGTCGTCGAGCTGGCCTCCGAGCTCATCCGGATCGACACCACCAACACCGGCGACCCCGACACCGTCACCGGTGAACGGGAGGCCGCGGAGTACGTCGCGGCCAAGCTGTCGGAGGTCGGGTTCGAGATCGAGATGATCGAGTCGGGAGCGGCCCGGCGCGACAACGTGTTCTGCCGGCTCACGGGCGCCGACCCCACGCGGGACGCGCTGCTCGTGCACGGCCACCTCGACGTGGTGCCCGCCGACGCGAGCGAGTGGTCGGTGCACCCCTTCTCCGGCGCCGTGCAGGACGGCTACGTGTGGGGGCGCGGGGCCGTCGACATGAAGGACATGGTCGCGATGACCATCGCCGTCGCGCGGCAGTACAAGCGCGACGGGACCGTGCCGCCCCGTGACATCGTCTTCGCCTTCCTGGCCGACGAGGAGGCGGGCGGCAAGTACGGCGCGCACTGGCTCGTGAAGAACCGGCCGGACCTGTTCGAGGGCTGCACCGAGGCCGTCGGGGAGGTGGGCGGGTTCTCCATGACCCTGGCCGAGGACCGCCGCGCCTACTTCATCGAGACGGCCGAGAAGGGCATCGCGTGGATGCGGCTGCACGCCCGCGGCAAGCCGGGCCACGGCTCGTTCATCCACGACGACAACGCCGTGACGCACCTGGCCGAGGCGGTGGCGCGGCTGGGCAACCACCGCTTCCCGCTCACGATCACCGACACGGTCCGGGCGTTCATGGAGCACATGACGGAGCTGACGGGCCTGGAGTTCCCCGAGGACGACATCGAGGGCTCGCTCGCGAAGCTCGGCCCGCTCGCCCGGCTGGTGGGCGCGTGCGTGCGCGACTCGGCCAATCCGACGATGCTGTCGGCCGGCTACAAGGCCAACGTCATCCCCTCCTCGGCCGAGGCCACGATCGACTGCCGGGTGCTGCCCGGGCGGCAGGAGGCCTTCCTCGCCGAGGTCGACGAGCTGCTCGGCCCGGACGTCACCCGGTCCTGGATCACCGACCTGCCGCCCGTGGAGACCACGTTCGACGGGCCGCTGGTGGAGGCCATGGCGGCGGCGCTGCGCACGGAGGACCCCACCGCCGTCACCGTGCCCTACCTGCTCTCGGCCGGCACCGACGCCAAGGCGTTCGCGGAGCTGGGCATGCGCTGCTTCGGGTTCGCGCCGCTGCGGCTGCCGCCGGACCTCGACTTCGCGTCGCTGTTCCACGGCATCGACGAACGGGTGCCCGTCGACGCGCTGCAGTTCGGCACGCGGGTGCTGGACACGTTCCTGCGCAGCAGCTGACACCGCCGGTGGTTACGGTGGGGCGTGACCAGGAGACGACGTTCGTCCGGATGGCTCGGCCCCTGCGTCCAGGTGGCCGGGATCGCGTGGGCCGCGCCGCAGGTCGTGGCCTACCGCGCGGCCCGGATGGCCCGCGGCGGGTGGCCGCCGAGTGCCCGTGACCGCCGTGAGTACGGCCTGATGGTCCGGGAGAAGATCGAGACCGTTGTGGAGGTCGCGGGGATCGTGGCCTCGTCCCGCCGGCCCACCGTCGGCGCCGTGCTGGAACCCGTCCACCGCCGCGTGATGGCGAATCGCAGACGTCTCGCCCGAGGCTGAAGACAGAGGAGTTGGTCGTGGACCTGTCAGGGAAGGCCGCCCTGGTCACGGGCGGTGCGTCAGGAATCGGAGCAGCCGCGGTGCGGCGGCTCGCCGCCGCGGGGGCGCAGGTCGCCGTCGTCGACCGGGACGAGGCCGGGGCGGAGAAGGTGGCCGCCGAGGTCGGTGGGTTCGCCATCGCGGCCGACGTCACCGACCTCGACGCCGTGACGGGCGCGGTCGCCGCGGCGGAGGAGCGGTTCGGCCGCCTCGACGTCGTGTTCCTCAACGCCGGGATCACGGCGGGCCAGTCGGGCATCGAGGACCTCGACCTCGACGGCTACCGCCGGATCATGGGCGTCAACGTGGACCACGTCGTGTTCGGGCTCACCGCGGCCGTGCCCGCGCTGCGCCGGGCCGGTGGCGGCCACATCATCGCGACGTCGTCGCTGGCCGGGCTGACGGGCATGCCGGGTGACGCGCTCTACACACTCTCGAAGCACGCCGTCGTGGGCTACGTCCGCTCGGCCGCACCGACGCTGGCCGCGGAGAACATCACGGTCAACGCCGTGTGCCCGGGCTTCGCCGACACCCCGCTGATCGCCCACGCCAAGAGCCAGTTCGACGGGTTCCCGCTGCTCACCGCGGAGGACGTCGCCGACGCCGTCGAGGGCATCCTCGACCGCGCGGAGCCGGGGGAGTGCTGGTTCGTGCAGCCCGGCCGGGAGCCTGCGCCCTACGGGTTCCGCGGGGTGCCCGGGCCGAAGGGCAGCACGCCGCCGCCCTCGGTGAGCTGGGAGGCGCACTGATGTGGGGCTGGCAGGTCCGCGAGCTGGGGGAGCCCGCCGACGTCCTGACCTGGACCGAGATGCCCGACCCGGAGCCCGGCCCCGGCCAGGTGCTCGTGCGGGTGGCCGCGGTGGCGTGCAACTTCCCGGACATCCTGGTCTGCCAGGGGAAGTACCAGGAGAAGCCGCCGTTGCCGTTCACGCCGGGGATGGAGATCGCCGGCGAGGTCGTGGCCGCGGGGGAGGGCGCCGCCGCGAAGGTGGGCGACCGGGTGCTCGGCACGCCCCCGCCCGGCCGCGGCGGGTACGCCGAGCTGGCCGTCCTCGACGCGGCGTCGACGCTGCCCTGGCCCGACGGCATGACGCCGGCCCAGGCCGCGGGGATGTTCGTCACCTACCAGACCGGGATCTGCGCACTCGAGCACCGCGGGCGGCTCCAGCCCGGCGAGACGCTGCTCGTGCACGCCGCGGCCGGTGGGGTCGGCAGCGCAGCGGTGCAGATCGGCAAGGCCATGGGCGCGCACGTCATCGGCACGGCGGGCGGGCCGGAGAAGTGCGCGGTCGTCAAGGCCCTGGGCGCCGACGAGGTGATCGACTACTCGTCGGAGGACCTCATCGCCCGCGTCAAGGAGATCACCGGCAAGCGGGGCGCCGACGTGATCTACGACCCGGTCGGGGGCGACATCTTCGACGCCTCGCGCAAGGTCGTCGCGTTCGAGGGGCGGATCCTGGTGATCGGGTTCGTCTCCGGCCGCTTCGCCGACGCCCCCACCAACCACGTGCTCGTCAAGAACTACGAGGTCGTGGGCGTGCACTGGGGCTACTACCGGACGATGAAACCCGAGCTCATTCCGCACTGGCAGCAGCGGTTGGACGAGATGTGGGCGGCGCGCACGATCGATCCGCTGGTCGGGGTGGAGATGCCCCTGCGGGAGGCCCCGGAGGCCCTGCGCCGCCTCGCGTCGCGGGGCACCACGGGCAAGGTCGTGCTCGTGCCGTGATCATCGGCCCGGCCTCGCCCCGGGACGCGGGCGAGATCCTGACCGTCCAGCACGCGGCGTACGTCACCGAGGCCCAGCTCTACGACGACCCGCACATCGTGCCGCTGAACGACACGCTCGACGACGTGCGCGCGGCCATCGTCGCAGGTCAGGCCCTGGTGGCGCGGGACGGGAGCCGGGTGGTCGGCGCGGTCCGGGGGGTCGTGGACGGTGACGTGTGCACGGTCGCGCGCCTGGTGGTGGCGCCCGACATGCGGGGGCGCGGCATCGGATCAGCCCTGCTGGCGGCCGTGGAGGCGCGCGAGGCCGGGCGGGTCGAGCGGTTCGTGCTGTTCACCGGCCACCGGTCGGCGGGGAACCTGCGGCTCTACCGGGGTGCGGGCTACGTCGACACCCACGTCGTCGCGGTCACCGGCACCCTGAGCCTGGTGCACCTCGAGAAAACCCCCGTGCGCGGATAACAGTGTTCCCGCACTGATATCCGCGCACGACCTGCCGATACCGCCGCCCCCTGAGACCTCCAGCACGGCGGCGTTGCCCAGCTGCGCCGACCACGGGTCGATCCCGGGCCGCGGGGGGGAACGCCGGGAGGCCCAGCTTCCCGCGCGCGGCGAGGGCGGCCTTCATCCCGGCGTAGCCGAGTGCGGCCAGGAACGTGGCAACCGGGATCCGACGGCGCATGGCTCCGCCGTGGGTGATCGCCGCCGCCGGCGGATCCCTCGCGCGGGGGAGATCAGAAGGAGAGCTCCGGGAGCATGTGTTTGCTGCGCTTGCGTCGCAGCCACACCTTGCGGACGCCGCCCGGGTAGAGCCGCACCCGGGAGAGCTCCCAGCCGCCGAACTCGGCCTGGATGGCCAGACGCACCGCGGCCGTCAGGCGGGACACGTCACCGGGGAGCTGGAGGGGGCGGTACTCCCAGTCGCCCTCGGTCCAGCCTCCGGGGTGATGATTCCCCTCGCCGTCTCCCTCGACCGTGCCGGTATCTCGTGCCACCGGCCACCTCCTCGCATTCGGTTGATCGCCCAGCCTAGGCGCGGCTCGCGGACGGTGCCAGGTCCGAGTCGCGGTGTGAACCGGTTCAGCCGGGCACGCTGACGTCGTCGAGTGCGGCGCGGATCTCCGCGGGCAGCGTCACCGACTCCGTCGACATCGACGCCTGCAGCTGTGCGGCGTCCCGCGCCCCGACGACGGCCGCGGCGACCCCGGGCCGGTCACGCACCCACGACAGCGCGACGGCCAGCGGCGAGGTGCCGAGCCCGTCGGCCGCGGTGAGCACCGACTGCACGATGCGCGCCGACCGTTCGTTGCGTCGCGCCTCCACGTACGGGGCGAGCGCGGCGGAGGCGGCGCGGGAGTCGGAGGGCGTGCCCTCGGCGTACTTGCCGGTGAGGACGCCGCGACCCAGCGGGGCCCAGGCCAGCAGTCCGACACCGTGGTGCCGGGCGGCCGGCAGCAGCTCGGCGTCGGCGTCGCGGGAGAGCAGGGAGTACTCCACCTGCGCCGACACGGGGACGGTGATGCTGCCCAGCGCCCGGCCGCGCTCGGCGACCGTGGCCAGCTGCCAGCCCCGCGGCGCGACCAGGCCGGCGTAGCGCGCGCGGCCCGACATCACGGCCACCTGCACCGCGGAGAGCGTCTCCTCCAGCGGCACCGAGGCGTCGAACGGGGGGAGCTGCCAGAGGTCGATGTGGTCGGCGCCCAGCCGCTTGAGCGTGGCGTCGAGGCCGGCGAGCAGCGCACCGCGGGCCGCACCGTCGCCGAGCGGGCCGCCGGGCAGACCCCCGCGGCCGGCGATCACCAGGTACTCGCGGGGCACGCTGGCGGCCATCACCTCGCCCAGCACCTGCTGCGCGGCGCCGTCGCCGTAGCCGTCGGAGGTCTCGACGAGCGTGCCCCCGGCGTCGACGAACGCGGTGAGCTGGGCGGTGGCGCCGTCGACGTCGGTGTCCCCCTCGCCGGCACCCCAGGTCATCGTGCCGAGCCCGATGCGCGACACCTCGAGCCCGCTGGATCCCACCCGCCGCCGCTGCACGCCGCAGAGCCTATGGGGAGGGCCTGCCGATACTGTCCCCGGCGTGAGTTGGCTGGAAGTTCTGGTTCTGGGTGTTGTGCAGGGTCTGACCGAGTTCCTCCCGATCTCGTCGTCGGCCCACCTGCGGATCGTCTCCGGAGTGTTCTTCGACAACGACCCGGGAGCGGCGTTCACGGCGGTCAGCCAGCTCGGCACCGAGGCCGCGGTGATCATCTACTTCGCGAGGGACCTGGGGCACCTCGTCGCCGTGTGGTTCCGCGGCTTCCGCACGCCGATGGTGCGCATCACCGCGGACTACAAGATCGCCTGGTTGGTGATCATCGGCACGATCCCGATCGGCATCCTCGGCGTGCTGTTCAAGCACCAGATCGAGACGGTGGCCCGCAACCTCTGGCTGATCGCCACCACGATGGTCGTGTTCGGCATCCTGCTCGGGCTCGCCGAGCGCTTCGGCAGGCAGCGCACGGAGATCAACGACATGCGGCCCCGCGACGGCATCCTGCTGGGGTTCGCGCAGGCCATGGCCCTGATCCCCGGGGTGTCGCGCTCGGGCGGCACGATCACCGCAGGCCTCTTCCTGGGCCTGACGCGTACCGCGGCCGTGCGCTACTCGTTCCTGCTGGCGATCCCCGCCGTCGTCGCGGCGGGGATCTTCACCCTTCCCGACATCGGCGCGGGCGACGGTCCCAGCGGCATCCAGATGGCCGTGGCCACCCTGATCGCCGGGGTCGTCGGCTACGCGGTGATCGCCTGGCTGTTGCGCTTCGTCGCGCGGCACAGCGTCTATCTGTTCGTCTGGTACCGCATGGCCCTGGGGATCGCGTTGTTCGTGGCCCTCGGCGCCGGCTGGATCTCGGCGACGTGACGGCTGAACCGCAGTGGGGGCGTCAGCGGGTCACCGCGATCGTCGACGCTCCGGCCGCCGCGAGCCGCCGTTGCAGCTCAGCGGGGAACAGCAGGTTGGCCAGGTTGCTCTGGAGGAGGACTGCCAGCGCTCGTACGGGTGCTCGAGAGGCCACGCGGGAGCGCTACGTCGACATCGTGATCGCCGGTCTGACCGCACGCACGTAGGCTCGGTGATCGTGACCACCCTGATCCTGCTCCGCCACGGCCGCTCCTCGGCCAACGTCGCCGGCGTGCTCGCCGGCCGCACCCCCGGCGTCGAGCTGGACGAGAAGGGCCGCGAACAGGCCGACAAGGTCGTCGAGCGGCTCACCGGCGTGCCGATCGCGGAGATCGTCTGCTCGCCGATGCTGCGCTGCGAGCAGACCGTCGCGCCGCTGGCCAAGGACCGCGGGCTCACGCCCGTCACCGAGGACGACCTGGCCGAGGTCGACTACGGCAGCTGGACGGGCGGTGCGCTCAAGAACCTCGCCAAGGAACCGCTGTGGAAGGTCGTGCAGGCCCACCCCTCGGCCGCGGTCTTCCCCGAGGGGGAGGGGCTGGCCGGCATGCAGGCCCGGGCGGTCGCCGCGATCCGCAGGCACGACAAGCGGATCGCCGCCGAGCACGGGCCGCAGGCGTTGTGGGTGGCGTGCAGCCACGGTGACGTCATCAAGGCCGTGCTGGCCGACGCCCTGGCGTCGCACCTCGACAACTTCCAGCGGATCATGGTCGACACCTGCTCCATCAGCGTCGTCCACTACACCGAGACCCGCCCGTTCGTGAACCGCGTCAACGACGTCGGCGGCGACCTCTCGGGACTCATCCCGGCCAAGCCGAAGCGCCGCCGCAAGGCCCCGTCGGCACAGAAGGCGCGCAGTTCCGACGCCGTGGTGGGCGGGGACACCGGCGCCTGAACGCCTACGGGCGTGCCCTGCGCCCGGCGGTGGCCTACTCTGGAAGAGCCATGTCACGCGTCATTCATGTCTTCCGCCAGCCCGAGCGCTTCGTCGCCGGGACCGTCGGCGAGCCCGGCGACCGCTCGTTCTACCTCCAGGCGATCGAAGAGGCCCGCACCATCAGCGTCCTGCTGGAGAAGCAGCAGGTCTCGGTGCTCGCCGAGCGCATCGCCGCGCTGCTCACCGAGGTGTCGCGCCGCTTCGGCGAGGGGGTCACCGAGTCGGCGCCCAGCACCGACCTCGACCCCCTGTCCGTGCCGCTCGACGAGGAGTTCCGCGTCGGCACCATGGGCCTGGGCTGGGACTCCGACTCCAAGTCCATCGTGGTCGAGCTGCTCGCCGTCACCGAGGAGGAGATCGACGAGTCGGTGGTGCTCGACGACACCGAGGAAGGCCCCGACGCGCTGCGCGTGTTCCTCTCCCCGGAGCAGGCCCGCGCGTTCGCCGACCGCGCCGAGAAGGTCGTCTCCGCCGGCCGCGCCCCGTGCCCGCTCTGCGCCGAACCGCTCGACCCCGAGGGCCACGTCTGCATCCGGCTCAACGGGTACCACCAGAGGTCACCGGTCGCGGAGGACTGAACCCTTCGTGGACCCTCGTGATCCGGCGGTGCCGGACCTGCTGCGGCGCGGCCGCATCGACATCACCGGACGCCTGGTCGACGCGTCCAACGCCACCCTCTTCGGCACGGTGGGTCTCGACGGGGTCGAGGTGCAGTGCGTCTACAAGCCGGTGCGCGGCGAGCGCCCGCTCTGGGACTTCCCCGACGGCACGCTGGCGGGCCGCGAGGTGGCCGCGTTCCTGGTCTCCGAGGCCGCGGGCTTCGACGTCGTCCCGCAGACGATCCTCCGTCAGGACGGGCCGTTCGGGCCCGGGATGATGCAGGTCTGGGTCGACACCGACGACGAGCGCGAGCTCGTGGACGTGTGCGCGCCGAAGAAGGTGCCCGCCGGCTGGCTGGGCGTGCTGCGGGCACGCGGCGACCGCGGTGAGCCCGCGGTGCTCGCCCACGCCGACACGCCCGCGCTCAAGCGGATGGCCGCGTTCGACGTGGTGGTCAACAACGCCGACCGCAAGGGCGGGCACGTGCTCGCCGGCACCGACGGCCACCTCTACGGCGTCGACCACGGCCTGACGATGCACGTCGAGGACAAGCTGCGCACGGTGCTGTGGGGCTGGGTCGGCCAGCCGCTGCCCGCCGACGTCGTCGAGGCGCTGGAGAAGCTGCGCACCGAGCTCGACGGCACGTTCCTCGACGTGCTGGGCGAGCACATCACCCGCCGCGAGACGCGCACGCTGGTGGCGCGGGTCGCGGCGCTGCTGGACGACCCGCGCTATCCGGAACCGTCGGGCTACGGCCCGGCGATCCCCTGGCCGGCCTTCTAGCCCGCGTGCCGCTGGGTCACGTTGGGGTGACCACCGCACGACCATGAACATCGTGGTCTGGATCCTGTGGATCGTCCTCGCCGCCGTCGGTCGCGCGCTCGTGATGGCCGGCGCCGTGGTGGTGCACGTCCGGCGCGAGGAGGCGTTCATCCCGCCGCTGGTGCTCGGCGTGCTCTCCCTGGTCGTCGCCGTCCTGCGCTTCGCGTCCTAGGGTCGGGTTCATGACAACCATGCCGGCGGCGTTCATCGGGCACGGCAGCCCGATGAACGCCCTGGAGCACAACCGCTACACCGACTCCTGGGCCGCGCTGGGGCGGCGGCTGCCCCGGCCGCGCGCCGTGCTGGTGGTCTCCGCGCACTGGTACATCAACGCCACCGCGGTCACCGCCATGCGCCGGCCCCGCACGATCCACGACTTCTACGGCTTCCCCGACGACCTGTTCGCGCTGGAGTACCCCGCGCCGGGCGCGCCAGAGGTGGCCGCCGAGGTCGCGGAGATCGCCAAGCCGACGTGGGTGGGACAGGACGTCGACAGCTGGGGGATCGACCACGGCACCTGGTCGGTACTCACCCACATGTTCCCCGACGCCGACATCCCCGTCGTGCAGCTCGCGATCAACGCCGTGAAGCCGTTCGACTACCACCTGGAGCTCGGCGCGAAGCTCGCCCCGCTGCGCGAGAGCGGCGTGATGGTGGTGGGCAGCGGCAACGTGGTGCACAACCTCGGCGGCATGGATCCCCGCCGCGCCGAGTCCGGTTTCGACTGGGCGGAGCGGTTCGACGAGGCCGCCCGCGACGTCATGACCGGCACGCCCGACGCGCTGCCGTCCGTGCAGGGCTCGGGCGACTTCGACGCCGCCGTGCCCACCCCCGACCACTTCATCCCGCTGCTCTACCTGGCCGGACTGGGCGCCGCGGCCGGCCACGGGGCCGACGTGCTGGTGGACGGCTTCGCGTACGGCTCGCTGTCGATGACCGCGTACACGCTGGGCCTGCCGGGGGACGCTCCGCTGGACGGCACGGGCGCGGCCGGCTCGGTGCCGTCCGGGATCGCGCCGGAGAACACCAACATCTGACCGTCGCCCGCGGGCCCGCCGCGTGGCTGTGGATCAGCGGCCGAACGACTCGAACCAGGCCCGGTCGATCCACGGCGGCAGGTGCGGGGGCACGGTCATCGCCGTGGTCTCCCCGCGGAACGTGACGGCCGTGCTGCCGTCGTCGCGCACGCGCACCCGGATGTCCTCCAGGTTGTGCGGCTCGCCGGGGTCGGTGCCGAGCGTGGTGGCCAGGAACGCCCGCATCGGCGCCGAGTGCGTGGCCACGACGACCACCAGGTTCTCCACGTCGTCGTCGCGCTCCTCGGCGATCCCGCGCCAGAACCGGTGCGCGGCCACGTGCGGGGGCTCGAAGTACAGCGTCGGGTTGTGCAGCCAGTACTCGATCGGGCCGCCGGCCGCCGCGACCGAGCGGTAGTCGCTGTCGAAGCGGTCGTACTCGCGGGCCCAGTCGGGCAGGTCGCCGTCCAGGGTGAGCCGTTCGGTGATCGCGTCGGAGGTGTCGACGCCCTCGCCGTGCAACGAGTAGCGCAGGTTGTCGAACCACGGCTCGGGGTAGAGCGGCCCGAGGTCCACGCCGTCGGCGAGGTTCTCCGCGAGCGCGGCCCGCACGGTCACGGCCGTGGCGATCGCCCGGGCGGTGCGCGCGTGCGGCATGTGGACGGTGGTGCCCGGCTTGATCTCGGCGGCCAGCGCGGCGCCGCGGTCGCGGGCCTGCTGCTCGCCGCGCTCGGTCAACCCCAGGTCGCCGTCGTAGCCGACGGTCTCGCCGTGGCGCAGCAGGACGACCTCGTACTCAGCCATGACCGTCACGCTACGGGGAGCTCGGCCCAGCCTGGTACTGCTTGTGCCGGGCAGGCGAACGCGGGCGGGACTAGCGTCGGAGATCCGCACCCGTCCACGAGGAGACCCTGTTGGAGATCGGTCTGCACGTCGCGAACTTCACCTACCCGAGCGGGCCCGCCGGGCTCGCCGACGACCTGACGCGGGTGGTGGTGGCCGCCGAGGAGGCGGGCTTCTCGCGCGTCAGCGTCATGGACCACGTCTGGCAGATCGCCCCCGTCGGCCCGATCGAGACCGACATGCTCGAGGCGTACACGACGCTGGGCTACATCGCCGCGCGCACGTCGACGGTCGAGCTGCTGGCCTGGGTCACCGCCGTGTCCTACCGGGAGCCCGGGCTGCTGGCCAAGCTCGTCTCCACCCTCGACGTCCTGTCGAAGGGCCGCGCGATGCTCGGCATCGGGGCGGCCTGGAACGGCGAGGAGGCCGAGGGGCTGGGCCTGTTCTTCCCGCCGACGGCCGAGCGGTTCGAGCGGCTGGAGGAGACGCTGCAGATCTGCCTCCAGATGTGGGGCGGGTCCGAGGAGCCCTATGAGGGCACGCACTACCGGCTGGCCCGCACCCTCAACGTGCCGCAGCCGCTGCGCACGCCGCCGATCCTCATCGGGGGCGGCGGGGAGAAGAAGACCCTGCGGCTGGTGGCGCAGTACGCGCAGGCCTGCAACCTGTTCGGCGGCCCGGACGTGGCGCACAAGCTCGACGTGCTGCGCGGCCACTGCGAGGCCGTCGGCCGCGACTACGCCGAGATCGAGAAGACCGTCATGGGCCCGATCGACCCGGGTGAGAACGGCGAGAACATCGACGCCGTGCTGGCGAGGCTGAAGGAGTGGGGCGAGCTGGGGATCCAGTCGGTGCAGGGCGGGGTGAACCGGCCGTGGGAGCCCGGACGTCTGGAGCTCGTGGGCAGGGAGATCATCGCGGCCGCAGCGGACTTCTAGGCGACGCTCGCCTAGACGGCGGCCCCGACCGCGCGGCTGGTGCCGAACATCTCGTCGAGGGTCACCGGCGTCAGCTGCCGGTCGTGGATCAGCGCCAGGATCTGGTCGAACAGCCCCAGCACGGTGGGGTGGTTCGCGTGGCCGAGCATGATCACGCCCGACTTCAGGTACTTCGCGGCCTCGCTCATGAGGAACTGCGGGGTGACGGTCTCGGAGTCGGAGTACGAGCCGTTCCACAGCACGGCGCGGGTGTAGCCGAGCCCGTCCGCGACCCCGTCGATGGTCGCGTCGTGGAACCCGAACGGCGGGCGGTGGTAGGGCCGCGTGGTGGTGCCGAACGTCGACACGACCCACTCGTCGTTGCGTTCCAGCTCCTCGCGGATCTTCGCTTCGGGGAGCTTGCGCAGGTCCTTGTGGGAGAACGTGTGGTTCATGACCTGCACCTGCCCGGCGGCCACCAGCGGGCGCAGCGCCGCGGCGTGCGGCTGCCACTCGCGGGCGTAGGTGCCGTTCGGGCTGAACGTCAGGTGGGTGCCGGTGCGCACGGCGAAGTCGGCGTAGCCCGCCACGCAGTCGGCGCACGTGCCGTCGTCGACGGTGAGGACGATGCGGCCACCGGTCGTCGGACCGCTGAAGATCACCTTCGACGCCCCCGGCGCCGCGGCGGGCACGGGCGGCAGCGGCGGTGGCGGTGGCGGAACGGCCGGAGCGGGTGTCTCCGCGGCCGGTGCGGCGCACCCCGTCAGCACGGCGGCCGCCCCGACGCCGAGCAGGCCCAGGAACTGCCGCCGGGAGGGCCCGGCACACCCGCGGTGCATACGGCCGACGCTAGCCGTCGCGTCGGCCCGTCGCAGGCCATCGGCGGTTTCACCGGATCGGGCCTGTCGTCCGGTACGCGCGGATCGGCCGGTGTGATGATCGCGTCGTCCGGGTGGCCCGCGTGCGGGTACGCGAGTTCGGGAGAGATGGGTAGCGTCGAGCCCAGTACCAGCGACCTGAGGAGAACCGACCATGAGTGACACCGCCGGGAAGAGCCGCATCGGGGTCACCGGGCTGGCGGTGATGGGCGCCAACCTGGCCCGCAACATCGCCTCGCGCGGCGTGCCGATCGCCGTGCACAACCGCACCACGGCCAAGACCAGGGAGTTCATGGAGGAGTTCGGCCACGAGGGGGCGTTCACCGGCTCCGAGTCGCTGGAGGAGTTCGTCGCCGCGCTGGAGAAGCCGCGCCGGATCATCGTGATGGTTAAGGCGGGCAAGCCCGTGGACGGCGTCGTCGCCGACCTCACGCCGCTGCTCGACGAGGGCGACATCATCATCGACGCCGGCAACTCGCACTTCCCCGACACCGTGCGCCGCACCGAAGAGTGCGCCGCCAACGGCATCCGCTTCATGGGCATCGGCGTCTCCGGCGGCGAGGAGGGCGCGCTGAAGGGGCCGAGCATCATGCCCGGCGGCGACGAGTCCGCGTACGCCGAGGTGGAGGAGATCCTCACCAGCATCGCCGCCGTCGTCGACGGCACGCCGTGCTGCGTGCACGTCGGGCCGGGCGGGGCCGGGCACTACGTCAAGATGGTGCACAACGGCATCGAGTACGCCGACATCCAGCTCATCGCCGAGGCCTACGACCTGCTCACCCACGTCGCCGGGCTCGACGCCCCGGCCATCGCGGCGATCTTCGAGGAGTGGAACTCCGGCGACCTGGAGTCGTTCCTCATCGAGATCACGGCCAAGGTGCTGGCGAAGAAGGACGAGAAGACCGACGGCCCGCTGGTGGACGTGATCGTCGACCGGGCCGAGCAGAAGGGCACCGGCACCTGGACCGCCCTCGACGCGCTCGGGCTCGGCATCCCGCTCACCGGCATCACCGAGGCCGTGTTCGCCCGCGGTCTCTCGGCGCTGCGCGACGAGCGCAAGGCCGCGTCCACCACGCTCGCGGGCCCGAAGCCGGGCGAGGGGGAGAACCCCGACAGCCTCGTCGACGACATCCGCCAGGCGCTCTACGCGAGCAAGGTCGTGGCGTACGCGCAGGGCTTCGCGCAGATGCGCGCGGCGTCCAAGGCCAACGACTGGGACCTCGACCTCGGCGCCATGGCCACCATCTGGCGCGGCGGCTGCATCATCCGGGCGCAGTTCCTCAACCGCATCCGCGACGCCTACGCCGAGCACGGCGACCTCGAGAACCTGCTGATGGTGCCCTACTTCACCGAGGCCGTCGCGAACGCGCAGGACGCGTGGCGACGGGTGATCGTGACGGCCACCCAGCAGGGCGTGGCCATCCCGGCGTTCTCCAGCTCGCTGAGCTACTACGACGGCTACCGCCGCGAGCGGGGCCCGGCGAACCTGATCCAGGGCCTGCGCGACTTCTTCGGCGCCCACACCTACCTGCGCACGGACGCGGAAGGCAGCTTCCACACCCGCTGGGGCCAGGACGGCACGGAGGTCCGCACCGACGCCTGATCCGAGTCTGCAGGCGATGTGGTGCCCTCGCGCGCGAAATGGGCCGCGCAACGACGCAAAATCGCCTGCCAACCGGGTCTTAGGTGAAGGTGTACTCGGACTCGTCCAGCTGCTCCGTGGCCGCCGCGTAGTCGCGCATGTAACCGGGCCAGTTCGTGACGATGCGGCCGCTCTCGTCGCGGTACCAGGAGTCGCAGCGGGTCCAGGCCGTGCCGGCGAAGCGGGCCTGGAGCGCGGTGTCGCCGGCCTGTTCCACCTCCGGTCGGACGTCGATGGTCGTGGCCCCGCGCTCGCGGACCGCGGCCAGCGCCTGGCGCAGGTAGGCGGCCTGGCGCTCCAGGTAGAAGATGATCGACCCGCCCGAGGTGTTGGTGTTGGGCCCGTACATCACGAACAGCGACGGGAAGCCGGGCACGGTCATGCCGAGGTGGGCGTGCGGGCCCTTCGCCCAGACGTCGGTGAGCGCCTGGCCGCCCGTGCCGGTGATCGCCATCGGGAACATGAAGCCGGTGGTGGCGAAACCGGTGGCCCAGATGATCGTGTCGACCTCGTGGTGGGCGCCCTCGCCGTCCTCGATGCCGGTGGGGGTGATCCGGGCGATGGGTGCGGTGACCACGTCGACGTTCGGTCGTTGCAGCGCCGGCAGGTAGGTGGAGCTGAACAGCACCCGCTTGCAGCCGAACGTGTAGTCCGGCCAGACCTTGCGCCGGATGTCCGCATCACGCAGCTGGCTGCGCATGAACGCCGTGGACAGCACGCGCACCACGCGGCCGAGCCGGTCGGGGTTGCGGATCGCCGCGGTGAGCAGCTCCAGGTACTGGGTGAGGAAACCGCGCCGGTAGGCCTGCAGCCCCGGGACGCGGCGGATCGCCGCCCGGATCGGCGCGGGGTAGGGACGGTTGCGGCGCGGCATGAACCAGTTGCCGGTGCGCTGGAACACCGTCATGTGCGCGACGTCCGGCGCGATGGCGGGCACGAACTGCACGGCGCTCGCGCCCGTGCCGACCACGGCGACGCGCTTCCCGCGCAGGTCGTGGTCGTGGTCCCAGCGAGCGGAGTGGAAGGTGTGGCCGGTGAACGTCTCCGCGCCCTCGATCCGCGGGGTGGCGGGCCGGTTGAGCTGCCCGGTGGCCATCACGATCGCGGACGCGTCGAACGTGCGGCCGTCGGCGGCGGTCACCGTCCAGCGCCTCGTGGCGTCGTCGAACACGCAGGAGGTGACCTCGGTGTCCGGCTGCACGAGCCGGTCCACGCCGTACTCGCGCGCCACCCCCTGCAGGTAGGCGAGGATCTCCGGCTGCGGGGAACACAGCCGCGACCAGTCCTTCCGCTGCGCGAACGAGAACGAGTAGCCGTGGCTCGGCACGTCGCAGGCCGCGCCGGGGTAGGTGTTGTGGAACCAGGTGCCCCCGATCTCGGGGGCCGCGTCGAGGATCGTGATGTCGGTGAAGCCGTGGGCCTGCAGCTCGATGGCGGCGGCGATCCCGCCGAACCCGGCCCCGACGATGACGATGTTCCCCTCGCTGGTCACGGGGCGACCCTAGATGTGGGCGGGCGTGCCCGGACAGGCGACACGGGGGCCAGCCGTGGCCCGCTCAGCCGAGCTGGTCGAGATCCAGCCGAACGGGGAACGGGGCGTCGGCGGTGAAGGTGCCGCGGACCGGCTCGGCGTCGACGTAGCCGAACGGGCCGCCGTGGTGGCACGCGGTGAGGCTCGGCCCGTCGAGCAGGTCGATCATCCAGTAGTGGCCGATGCCGGAGTCGGCGTACTCGGAGTGCTTGACGACCGTGTCGGTGCGCTTCGTGCTGGTGGAGTGCAGCTCGACGGCGAGGACAGCGTCGTCGGCGCGCAGCAGCCCGCCCTGGCGCCCCACCCGCGCGAAGGCCTCGCGGGTGACCACGACGAGATCGGGAACTCGTACGGTGCCAGGCTGGGTCGGAGGGACGAGGTGCAGGTCGAGATCGATCTCGAGCAGCACCTTGAGGTGTGGCGGGGTCTGAACCCGTACCTGGACGGAGAGCTCCGCGAGTGCGTCCTGGTGGGCGGGCACCGCTCTGGCGGGCATGACGACGGCTCCCTCCTGCAGCTCGAACCGGTGATCGGGGGTCTCCGGCGTCGCGGCGTACTCGGCTGCCGTCATGGGCTGTGGCTGCGGGGCCAGCTGCACGGGGAGTGCCGTCATGGGGAAAGTGTGGCACGGAGGGCCGACGTGCAGCGGGAGTTGTCCACAGGCCCGTCCGACCGGCTCATGATCGGCGCCCGCCGCACAGTTCCGCCGCACCGAGGCGTTTTCGTGCGGTTCGTCGTGATCATGCTCGGACGGGCTCTCGCGGCGGCGGGCTCCGTCGGCGAGAGTGGAGGACGTGCCCGAGGATGTGCTCGATTCGCTGACCGCCCACGCCGCCGCGATCCCGGACAAGGTCGCGGTGATCGACCCGGAGGGATCCGACGTCACCTACGCCGGGCTGGAGGAGCGGGCCAACCGCCTCGCCCACGGTCTGCGGAACCTCGGCCTCGGGCCGGGCGACCGCATCGTCTGGTGCGGGCCCAACAGCCTCGAGGTGCTGGTCGTGCTGCACGCGGCCCGCAAGCTCGGGCTCGTCGCGGTGCCGCTGGCCTACCGCTTCACCCCCGACGAGATGCGCCACGTCATCACCGACAGCGGAGCGGTGGTGGTGCTCGTCGACGCCGACCCGGCCGCCCGCCTGGCCACCATCCGGGCCGAGCTCACGGCCGTGCGTGACGTGGTGGTGTTCCGCGGCGAGCCGTTCGATGGCGCCCTGGCCTGGGACGACGTCCTCGCCTGCGGATCCGCGGAGCCGCTCCCACCCGTCGAGGGCGGCGGCCAGATGATCTACACCTCCGGCACGACGGGGAAGCCGAAGGGCGCGCTGCGCACCCGCACCGACCCCGAGCAGACCGCGGCGCTCGTGAGCACGCTGCGACTGCGCGCGGGGGAGGAGGTGCACCTGACCACCGGCCCGATGTACCACTCCGGCCCGCTGGCCTGGGCCTCGCTCACGCACGTGCTCGGCGGCACGGTGGTGCTGATGCGCAGCTTCGACGCCGAGCGCTGGCTCGACCTCGTGCGCACCTACCGCGTCACCAACACCTTCACCGCGCCCACGCCGCTCAAGCGGATCGGCGCGCTGCCGCCCGAGGTGCTCGCCCGCGCCGACCTGTCGTCGATGCGCTCGCTGGTGGCCAACGCCGCGCCGGTGCCGTACGCGCTGAAACAGGAGATCGTCGCGAAGCTGGGCGACGGGTTCCTGTTCGAGGTCTACGGCTCCACCGAGCTGGGGGTCGACGCCGTGCTGCCCCCGGAGGAGCAGCTCGCCCGGCCGGGGTCGTGCGGGCGGGCGATCCCCACCGTCGAGCTGCGGGTGGTCGGGCCCGACGGCGAGGTGCTGCCCGCGGGGGAGCCGGGCGAGCTGCAGGTCCGCTCGTCCACGACGTTCGCCGGCTACCACGGCCGCGAGACGCTCGGCGACGACGACTGGAAGTCCGTGGGCGACGTCGCCCACCTCGACGCCGACGGCTACCTGCACATCCGCGACCGCGGCGGCGACCTGGTGATCACCGGCGGCATGAACGTCTACCCCGCCGAGGTCGAGGCGGTGCTGCACGCCCACCCCGACGTGCTCGACGCCGCCGTGTTCGGGCTGCCGTCCGAGGAGTGGGGCCAGACCGTGCACGCCGCCGTCGTGCCGCGCGAGGGCCGGGAGCTCGATCTCGGCGCGCTCGACGTGCACGTCGCCGAGCACCTCGCCGGGTACAAGCGCCCGCGCAGCTGGGACGTGCGCGACGCGCTGCCGCGCACCGAGTCGGGAAAGCTGCTCAAACGGGTGCTGCGCGACGAGCACGTCTCTGACCGGGGCGTTCCCGGGTAAAGGGTTTCCCAGGTCTCGGGGGCGGCTACTGTCCGCGACCGTGACCACCCATCTGTCCCGCCGGGCGTTCCTCGCGGCCGTCCCGGTGGTCGCGGCCGGAGCCTGCGCGGCGCCGGCCGCGACCGCACCGAGCGCCCCCGCCGCGACGGCCGCGGCGTCCGCGACCACCGCTGCTGCCGCACCCAGGACGACCGCGCCGTTCACCGGTACGGCCACCGAGCTCGTCACCGCCACCAGCGGCCGCCCGGAGGTGGCGCTGACCTTCCACGGCGCCGGCGACATCGCCCTCGCCACGAAGATCCTCACCGGGTTCGCCGACCGCGGCGCGGCCGTCACGGTGCTGGCGATCGGCACCTGGCTGCAGCAGTCCCCGGACGCGGTCAAGGTGGTCACCGACCACGGGCACGAGCTGGGCAACCACACCTGGTCGCACCCCGACCTCAGCACGCTCGACGAGGCCGGCGTCCGCGCGGAGATCGAGCGCTGCCGCGACCGGCTCGCCGCGTTGACGGGCTCACCGGGTGACTTCTTCCGGCCGTCCGCCGCCCAGCACGCGACGAAGGAGGTGCTGCGCCTCGCCGGCGCCGCGGGCTACGAGCACGTCCTGTCCTACGACGTCGACTCGCGCGACTTCACCGACCCCGGCGCCGCCGCGATCCGCCGCAACGTCCGCAAGGCCGTCGCCGGCGACGTCGTGAGCATGCACCTCGGGCACCCGGGCACGCTCGACGCGCTCCCCGGCCTGCTCGACGACCTGGCCGCCCGCGGCCTCAAGCCGGTGACCGCCGGCGCCCTGTTCGCGTGAGAGGGACCACCGTGCCGTTCACCATCCGCCGTGCCGTGCTGCTCGGCGCAGCCCTGGCCCTGCTCGCGGGGTGCTCGGCCTCGCCGGACCCCGGTGTCGCCGGCGTCCCGGTCACCGCCGGCCCGGTACCCGTCGCCGCTCCGCCGATCGGTGACCAGCTCCCGGGGATGCCCCCGGTGGCCGACCCGCACAACGTCTACGCGGACGCCGGGCCGAACATGCTCTCGGACACCGCGAAGGCGGCCCTCCCGCTGGTCTACGTGCCGCACACCAAGTCGGGCGACGTGTGGGTGATCGATCCGACGACGTTCGCGGTGGTCGGGAAGTACCGGCTCGGCGGCGAGCTGCAGCACGTCATCCCGTCCTACGACATGACCACGCTGTACGCGAGCGACGACACCACCAACAAGATCACGCCGTTCGACCCGAGGACGGGGAAGCCGGGTGCCAACATCCCGGTGATCGACCCGTACAACATGTACTTCACCTCCGACGGGAAATCAGCGATCTCGGTGGCCGAGGAGCGCCGCGAGCTCGTGTTCTACGACCCGCACACGTGGAAGGTGCAGCAGACCCTCGCCACGCCGCAGTGTGCCGGCATCGACCACTCCGACTTCATGCCAGGAGGTCGCATCGCCGTCTTCACCTGCGAGTTCGACGGCCGCGTCGCCGTGGTGGACCTGGTGAACCACAAGCTCGTGCGCACGATCGACATGCCCGTCCGCCACCACCGGATGGGCCCGCAGGACATCAAGCTCGCCCCCGACGGTTCCGTGTTCTACATCGCCGACAGCGAGGAGGGCGGCGTCTGGGTGCTCGACGGCGCCGCCACGAAGGTGCTGCGCGAGATCCCGACGGGCAAGGGCGCGCACGGGCTCTACCTCTCCCGCGACGCCACGAAGCTCTACGTCACCAACCGCCTCGACAGCAGCGTCAGCGTGCTCGACTCCTACACCGGGGCCGTGCTGACGAAGTGGGCCATCCCCGGCGGCGCGAGCCCCGACATGGGCAACGTGACCGCCGACGGTTCCCAGCTGTGGCTGTCGGGCCGCTACAGCCGCGCCGTCTACGTCCTGTCGACGGCCGACGGGCACCTGATCAGGAAGATCGACGTGGGCGACGGCCCGCACGGGCTCTGTGTGTGGCCGCAACCGGGTCGCTACTCCCTCGGGCACACGGGCATCACACGATGAAGCAGGAGACGCTCTTCCGGATCGCCCTGCTGCTCAAGGGCATCGACGGGGCCATCGAGCTGGTCGGCGCGATCGTCCTGCTGATCATCCCCACCGGCGCGGTCCAGACGCTGATCAACGACGTGCTCTCCCGGGACCTGCTCGGCCCGCCCGACGGCTCGCTGGCGAAGCACTTCGTCTCGGGCACCGCCGAGTTCGCGTCGGGCAACCGGACGTTCGCGGTGATCTACCTGGGCCTGCACGGCATCGTGAAGCTGGCGCTCGTCGTGGCCATGCTGCGGAAGATCCGCCCGGCGTTCCCGGTGGCCGTGGTGGTGCTCGGCGCGTTCGTGGTCTATGAGATCTACCGCGCCACGCAGACGGGCTCGGTGCTGCTGCCGTTCCTCGCCGCACTGGACGTCGCGATCATCGTGCTGATCATCCGCGAGTACCGGTCCCTACGAACCGAGCACGTTGACGGCGCGGGCGACCACCAGCCCGACGGTCACCAGCGCGACCAGTGACTGCAGCGCCATCCCGAGCTTGGCCCACCGCGTGAGCGGCATCGTGTCGGTGGGGCTGAACGCGGTGGCGTTGGTGAACGCGACGTAGAGGTAGTCGACGAAGCGCGGCTCCCACGCCTCGTCGGCCATGTCCGGCAGCTGCATCTGCGGGAAGAGGAAGTCGGGGTGCTCCCGGCGTCCGGCGGCCCGGGCGGCCGGGCCGCCGCGGTCGAACTCCCAGAACAGGAACGCGAACGCGATGACGTTCGTGAGCCAGATGGAGCCGCCGGTGGCGAGCAGGGGCTGTGCGTCCTTGCCGAACTGGCCGCCGACGATCCCCGTCACGAGGTTGAAGGTCGACAACGCGGTGGCCACGGTCAGCGCGATCGCGAGCCCGATGCCCAGCACCCGCAGCACCGTCGACTCGCGGTCGATCCGGAACGGGTTCGCGGCCAGCAGGATCAGCAGGATCAGCGCCTCCAGGCCGGGCAGGATCCAGCGGCTGCCGAACGACATCTGGTCGGGCAGGAGCAGCTGCAGCACGATCGCCGCGACGACGGCGAGCACGGCGGGCCAGCGGTGTTCACCCCGCGTCGGTCGCCGCCACGCGGGCTTCGGGATGGTCACGGCGAGAATCTAGGCCGAGGAGGACCACCACCTCGTGGGCGGCCGCCCGTCCGGCGCGATTGGCCCCGATCGTGCTGGCGCTGGGGCCGTAGCCCACGAGGTGCACCCGCGGGTCGGCCGCCACGCGGGTGCCGTCCATGGCGATGCCGCCGCCCGGCCCACGCAGGTGAAGTGGCGCGAGGTGGCCGAGTTCGGCGCGCCAGCCGGTGGCCCACAGGATGACGTCGGCGGGCTCGCGGCTGCCGTCTGCCCACACCACGCCGTCGGGCTCGATGCGCTCGAACATCGGACGGCGGGGCAGGGCCGCAGCGGTGGCGGGCAGGCCGGTCACCGACACCACGCTCTGCGGCGGAAGCCCGGCCCGCACCCGCTCGTCCACGCGGGCGACGGCGGCGCGGCCGGTCCGGGCGTCGAACGCGTCGTGGAACACGGGCGGGCGGCGCGTCACCCAGGTCGTGGACGCGGCCACCGGCGCGATCTCCAGCAGCGCCTGCACCGCCGACGTGCCCCCGCCGACCACCACCACCCGCAGCCCGGCGAACTCGTCGGGCCCGCGGTACTCGACGGTGTGCAGCTGGCGGCCCCGGAAGGTGTTCCGGCCCGGGTACAGCGGGCGGAACGGGCGGGTCCAGGTACCCGTGGCGTTGATCAGGGCGCGGGTGCGCCAGGTGCCGCGGTCGGTGTCGACGAGCAGTTCGGGAGCATCGTCCCGCACCGCGGTGACGCGGACGGGCCGCAGCACCGGGAGGTCGAACTCGCGCTCGTAGCCGGCGAAGTAGGCCGGAACCACCTCCGACGCCGGGCGCGCCGGGTCGGACTCCGGGCGGGTGAGCCCCGGGAGATCGTGGAGGCCGTGGACGGTGGCCATCCGCAGCGTCGGCCAGCGGTGCCGCCACGCCCCACCGGGCCCGTCCTCGCCGTCGAGCACGACGAAGTCCACCCCGGCCCGGCGCAGGCCGTAGGCGGCCGAGAGCCCGGCCTGCCCGGCCCCGATCACGACGACGTCCGCCTCCACACCGGCGTCAACACCCTCGCCCCGCCGCACCTTCCACCCGTAATGGCGGTGATCAGGGCACTGACGACGTCAGTGGATCACGGCGAGCGACATCAGCGCCTTGATCACCGCGGTGGGGCGGGGGCCGGGGTGGCGGAGAACCGGGCCGTCCAGGTCGTCACGTCCGCTGTCGTCACGTTGCCGCCGCAGACCACCAGGCCCAGGCGGGCGTTCGGGCCCACCCGTTCCAGGACCTGCCCCGCCGCCGGAACCAGGCAGCCCGCCGCCGGCTCCGCCCACACCTTCGCCGCCTCGGCCAGCGTCAGGGTGCCGCGCACGGCGTCGGCGTCGGGGATGACGAGCACGTCCTCCACCAGCTTGCGGACGTGGTCCAGCGTCAGCGGTGAGACGTGCGGGGCGCTGAGCGTGCTCACGATCGACGTCGGGGTGATGGGCACCGGGGCGCCCGCTTCCAGGGCGCACGTCATGGCCTCGGCGCCCTCGGTCTCGACGCCCCACACCCGCACCCCGGGGCGCAGCGCCCGGAAGGCGGTGGCCACACCCGCGATCAGCCCGCCGCCGCCGATGCTCACCAGCACGTCGGTGACCTCCGGCGCGTCCGCGGCGAACTCGGCGCCCACCGTGCCCTGCCCGGCGATCACCCCGGCGTCGTCGAAGGGGTGCACGAGGGTCATGCCCGCGGCCACCAGCTCGTCCATCAGCGCGAACGCGCCCGGCATGTCCGGGGTGAGCCGCACATCGGCGCCCGAGGCCCGCGCCGCCGCGACCGACCGCGCGGGCGCGGCCTGCGGCATCACGACGGTGGCGGCGATGCCGAGCGCCCCGGCGGCGTCGGCGAGAGCGGTGGCGTGGTTGCCGCCGCTGACCGCCACCACCCCGGCCGCGCGCTCGGCGTCGCCGAGCCCGAGCAGCTTGTGGAACGCCCCGCGCGCCTTGAAGGACCCGGTGCGCTGCAACAGCTCCAGCTTGAGCGTGACGGGCACACCGAGCAGCGCGGTCAGGCCGGGGGAGGGCACCGTCGGGGTGCGCAGGACGTGTCCCGCGATGCGCGCCGCGGCGGCGGTGATGTCGTCGAGGGAGATCAGATCGGCCACGGCCCCACGGTACGGGCCCCACCGTCCGGGTCGCGGTCCGCGGCCGGCGCGAAGATCATGAGCGCCGCGAACGCCGGGTTGCTGAAGTACGCCGCCTCGACCAGCGCGAGGTGGACGAGGCTGTTCGAGACGAGCGTGGCGCGCGCCCCGGGCTGCCGCGCGACCCCGGAGAGCACGGCCGCGCCGATGGAGCCGTTGCCGGTGGCCGCCTCGCCGTGGTGTCGATGTGCCGGGCCGCCGGGAGGCTCGGCACGGCCTCTCCCCGGCCCCCGCAAGATGGAGATCATCGGACTCAGCGGCGCGAGGGTGCAGCAGTCCGCCGGGAGGCTCGTGCGCCGGCGGCTGCCCGAGCAGCCGGCCGTTCGGGCCGGCGCCGCGCTGACGCGGCGTATCAGCGGGCCCGCGGCGCCCTCCTGCTGGGGACTGACCCTTCGCCGAGAGAAGCCCACCATGGTGCGCGACATCAGTGCCGAGCCGTTGTTCCCGACCACCGACATCCAGGGAGACATCCTCGTCGGTCTTCTGAAGAAGAGCGAGAAGTGGGTGTTCTTCCGCATCCAGGACACCGAGAAGTTCCGGGTGTTCCTACGCGGCCTGGAGATCACCAGCATGCAGGACTGCCTGGACCAGCGCGCCGCCGTCGCCGCCGGCCGGGCCGCCGGGAGCACGGGCCTGCTGCCCACCCCCGGCCTCAACATCGCCTTCACCCGCGCCGGCCTCGAGACGCTCGGCGTGGACGGGCTGGTCCAGGACAGCGAGTTCGGCCGCGGCATGGCGGCGAGCTCCGCCAGGCTGGCCGACCCCGACCCCCGGGGCTGGGACATCCTGGGCCCGAACGAACCGGTCGACGGCGTGTTCCTGGTGGCCGGAGCCACCGAGGCCGAGGTGAACGGCACCATCGCGCTGCGCCTGGCGCCGCCCGCCGCCAACGGCTGGTCGCACGTCCGGACCGAGACGGGCACGGTGCGCCCCGACCCGGTGGCGGGCCACGAGCACTTCGGCTACGCCGACGGTGTCTCCCAGCCCGCGGTGCGCGGGCGGATCGCACCGGGGGTGCCGCTCGATCCGACCCTCGGGCCCGACCAGGACCAGGCTGATCCCGGTCGGGACCTGCTCTGGCCGGGCGAGTTCCTGTTCGGCTACCCCGGCCAGGACCCCTTCGGTGCGGACTTCACCGTGCAGGGCACGGTCGCCGAGCCGCCCGTGGAGCTCATGCGCAACGGCGCGTTCCTCGTCTTCCGCCGCCTCGCGCAGCAGGTCCCGGAGTTCGACGTCGCGGTCAAGGAGGCCGCCGCCGCGATCGACCCGGCGGCGTCGGACGCGGCGTCGGCCGACCTGCTGGGCGCCCAGATGGTCGGCCGCTGGAAGAGCGGGGCCGCCCTGATCAACGCCCCCCGCCACGACGACCCGACGGTCGCCGACGGCACGCCCGGCGTCAACGCCTTCGAGTTCGGCGGGGACCGCGAGGCGCTCGCCTGCCCGTGGGCGGCCCACATCCGCAAGGCCTACCCGCGGGACGACGTCCGCCACGACACCTCCCCCGCCGAGGACGAGGTGGCCGGCGCCGAGGCGTTCACCCAGAGCCACCGGATGATGCGCCGCGGCATCGCGTTCGGCCCGGAGCTGACGGCGGACGAGGCGCTCGACGGGGAGACCGTCGAGCAGCGGGGGCTGCTGTTCGCCTGCTACGTCACCGACATCGACGACCAGTTCGAGTTCGTGCAGGCGGCCTGGGTGAACGCCGACGACTTCAGCCAGCCGGGGAGCGGCGTCGACCCGATCATCGGTCAGGGCGGGGCCGGGCTGCCCTTCCTCGGCGCGGCGCCGTTCTCGAAGCAGGCGGGCCGCAAGCCACAGCTGGGCTTCGACCGGTTCGTGCACATGCAGGGCGGCGAGTACTTCTTCGCGCCGTCGATCCCGGCGATCTCCGAGCTGGGGAAGTAGCCACCGGTCCGGCCGCCCCCGTGGGGCGGGCGGCCGGACCGTGCGCCGTTCTCAGACCAGCGGCACGACCTCGGGTGCGCCGAGGCGCGCGGAGTCGGCCGTCTCGTCGTCGGGCATCTTCTGGCTCTCCCGCTCGGCGTCGACGCGCTTGCGGTAGTGCTCCACCTCGCGCTCGATCTGCTCCTCGCTCCAACCCAGGACCGGAGCGGCGAGCCTCGCCGCCTCCTCCATCGAGCTCACACCGCGGTCGAAGGTCTCGATCGAGATGCGGGTGCGCCGCGCCAGGAGGTCCTCGACGTGCCGGGCCCCCTCGTGCGACGCCGCGTAGACGATCTCGGCGCGCAGGTAGTCGGGCGCCCCGGCCAGCGGCTCGCCCAGCGTCGGGTCGGCGGCGACGAGCTCCAGCACCTCGTCGACGAGCGACCCGTGGCGCCCCAGCAGGTGCTCGATGCGGGCCACGTGCAGCCCGTACTGCTGGGCCAGCAGGTAGCGGTTGTTCTTCACCGCGTCGTAGCCCTCGGCCCCGAGCAGCGGCACGTTCTCCGTGACCGACGCCGGCACCTTGGCGTCCAGGGCGTGCACCGCCGCGTCCACAGCGTCCTTGGCCATGATCCGGTAGGTGGTGTACTTCCCGCCCGCGACGACGACGAGCCCCGGCGCGGTGTGGGCCACGGCGTGCTCGCGGGAGAGCTTGGACGTGGAGTCCGACTCGCCCGAGAGCAGGGGCCGCAGACCGGCGTACACGCCCTCCACGTCGGCGTGCGTGAGCGGCTGCTCCAGCACGGCGTTGACGTGGGTGAGCAGGTAGTCGATGTCGGCGGCGGACGCGGCCGGGTGGGCCTTGTCGAGGTCCCAGTCCGTGTCGGTGGTGCCGATGATCCAGTGCCGGCCCCACGGGATGACGAACAGCACCGACTTCTCGGTGCGCAGGATCAGGCCGGAGTCGCCCTGGATGCGGTCGCGCGGGACCACCAGGTGGATGCCCTTGCTGGCGCGCACCTTGAACTGCCCGCGCTCGCCCACCAGGGCCTGCGTCTCGTCGGTCCACACGCCGGTGGCGTTGATGACCTGCCTGGCGTGGATCTTGACGGTGGCGCCCGACTCCAGGTCGTGCACCTCGGCGCCGGTGACCCGCTCGCCCTCGCGCAGCAGCCCGACCACCCGGGCGCGGGTGGCCACGTGCGCCCCGTACGCGGCGGCCGTGCGGGCGATGAACATCGTGTGCCGCGCGTCGTCGACCTGCGCGTCGTAGTACTGCAGGGCGCCGACCAGCGCGTCCTTGCGCAGCGACGGCACGATCCGGCGCGCACCCCGGCGCGTGAGGTGCCGGTGCAGGGGCAGCCCGGCCCCGTTGCCCGACGCCTTGGCCAGCGCGTCGTAGAGCGCCACGCCGCTGCCGGCGTAGAACCGCTCCCACACGTGGTGCTTGAGCGGGTAGATGAACGGCACCGGGCGGACCAGGTGGGGGGCGAGCTTGTCGATGAGCAGCCCCCGCTCGGACAGGGCCTCGGCGACGAGCCGGAAGTCCAGCATCTCCAGGTAGCGCAGGCCACCGTGGATGAGCTTGCTGGACCGGCTCGACGTGCCGGAGGCGAAGTCACGGGCCTCGACGAGCCCGACGTTCAGGCCTCGGGTGGCGGCGTCGAGGGCGCTTCCCGCGCCCACGACACCACCCCCGATGACCAGCACGTCGAGTTCGGTCGCGGCCATCGCCGACAGCGCGGCGGACCGGTTGTCGGGAGAGAGTGCGACCGATCGCATGATGATCCTTTCGTAGGCCTAGCTCAGCTGACGTCTACCCAGTCCAACGTGCGCGTGACCGCCTTGCCCCACTTCGCGTAGCCCTCGTCACGCTGTTCCTTGGACCACTGCGGCGTCCAGCGCTTCGACTCGTTCCAGTTGGAACGCAACTCGTCGGTGTTCTTCCAGAAGCCCACGGCGAGCCCGGCCGCGTACGCCGCACCCAGGGCCGTGGTCTCCGCGACCACCGGACGGCTGACCTCGACGCCCAGCACGTCGGCCTGGATCTGCATGCACAGCTCGTTGGCGGTGACGCCGCCGTCGACCTTGAGCACCTCCAGGTGCACCCCGGAGTCCTTCTCCATGGCCTCGGCCACGTCGCGGCTCTGGTAGCAGATCGCCTCCAGCGTGGCGCGCGCCAGGTGGGCGTTGGTGTTGAACCGCGACAGGCCGACGATCGCGCCGCGGGCGTCGGAACGCCAGTACGGGGCGAAGAGCCCGGAGAACGCCGGCACGAAGTACACGCCGCCGTTGTCGGGCACCTGCCGGGCCAGCGACTCGCTCTCCGATGCGCCGGAGATGATGCCGAGCTGGTCGCGCAGCCACTGCACGGCCGACCCGGTGACGGCGATGGAGCCCTCCAGGGCGTACACCGTCGGTTCGTCGCCGAACTTGTAGCAGACCGTGGAGAGCAGGCCCGCCTTCGAGCGCACCAGCTCCGTGCCCGTGTTGAGCAGCATGAAGTTGCCGGTGCCGTAGGTGTTCTTGGCCTCGCCGGGGGCCAGGCAGACCTGGCCGACCATCGCGGCCTGCTGGTCACCGAGGTCGCCGTTGAGGGTGACCTCGCCGTTCAGTGGCCCGTTCTTCAGCGTCGTGCCGTAGCCCTCGCCCGGGGCGGAGCTGGGCTTGATCTCCGGCAGCATCGCGCGCGGGATGTTGAAGAAGCCGAGGAGCTCGTCGTCCCAGTCGAGGGTCTCGAGGTTCATCAGCATCGTGCGGCTGGCGTTGGTCGGGTCGGTGACGTGCACGCCCCCGCTGGTGCCGCCGGTGAGGTTCCAGAGCAGCCAGGTGTCGGTGTTGCCGAAGATCGCGTTCCCCGACTCGGCCGCCTCACGGGCGCCGTCGACGTTCTCGAGGATCCACTGGATCTTGCCGCCGGAGAAGTACGTGGCCGGCGGGAGGCCCGCCTTCTGGCGGATCACGTCGCCGCGGCCGTCGCGGTCGAGTGCGGAGGCGATGCGGTCGGTGCGGGTGTCCTGCCAGACGATCGCGTTGTAGAGCGGGCGTCCGGTGCGCTTGTCCCACACCACGGCCGTCTCGCGCTGGTTGGTGATGCCCAGGGAGACGAGGTCGCTCGCCGACAGGTTGGTCTTGTTCAGCCCGGTCTGGATGACCGACGACGTGCGCTCCCAGATCTCGACGGGGTTGTGCTCCACCCAGCCGGCCTGCGGGAGGATCTGCTCGTGCTCGAGCTGGTGGCGGCCCACCTCGTTGCCGGAGTGGTCGAAAACCATGAATCGGGTGCTGGTGGTGCCCTGGTCGACGGCACCGACGAACTCGGCCATTGAGTTCTCTCCTTCTGCGGTAGCGATGTCCGGCTCTGACGAGCAGGCCTCAGCGGTTCTCGATCGGCTCGGACACCGTGATGTCCTCGCCGGTGGCGGTGGACAGGAAGCCTTCGATCATGTACTTGAACAGTGCCCCACCGATCAGGCCGCCGATGATCGGGGCCACGATGGGTAGCCAGAAGTACACGCTGCCGTGCTGGTCCAGGAACGCGGTGGCGTACCCCGTCACGAACGAGGCGAGCCGCGGCCCGAAGTCACGGGCCGGGTTGATCGCGTAGCCGGCGTTCGCGCCCCACGCCATCCCGATCGCGACGACGAGCAGGCCGACGACCACCGGACCGAGGTTGGACAGCGGGGCGTTGTTCGCGGCCGTCGTCAGCGCGAAGATCACGAAGACGAGGATCGCGGTGCCGACGATCTGGTCGAAGAACGCGGTCGGGATCGTGACCGGCCCGGCCCCGTTGCCCGGCAGCGTCGAGAAGATGCCCTGGGTCTTGTAGGTGTGGCCCGGGTCCATGGCGTTGATGAGGTCCGCGTACACGAACCGGACGATCAGCGCCGCCACGAACGCACCCGCGGTCTGCGCCAGCGAGTAGGGGAGGACCTTCCGCCAGGAGAAGCCCTTGAACGCGGCCAGCGCGATCGTCACGGCCGGGTTGAGGTGGGCTCCCGAGAGCCGCGCCGCCACGTACACCCCGAGCGTGACGCCGAGGCCCCACGCCCACGCGATCGAGTCGTGGCCGCCGAGGCTCTTGTCGGAGCTGGTCACGACCTGTGCGACCACTCCGTTGCCGAACAGGATGAGGATCATGGTGCCCAGGAACTCGGCGCTCAGTTCCCCGACGACCGAGTTCTGCGTTATCGAGTTCTTCGCCATCGAAGCCCTCCGGTTTCTGCCCGCTCCCGTCGCGGGTCGCTGGGGACGCTAGGAATCGACCGGACCTGCGGCAACGCCAGGCGTTCGGCATTGTCGAACGCCCGAACGGGCGAAGGTCACACCAGTCGTCGTAATGTCGGGGTCGTGCCGGGGGCCATCCAGTCGATCGAACGGGCCGCAGCCGTGCTGCGGCTGCTCGGTGGCACGGGCCGGCCGCTCGGCCTGAACGAGATCGCGGCGGCGCTCGACCTGCCCCGTCCGACGGCCCACGGCATCGTCCGCACGCTTCGCGACGTGGGCTTCGTCGACCAGGACATGGACTCCAACCGGTACATGCTGGGCTCGGGCCTGCAGGAGCTCGGCCACCTCCGCGACCGCCACGACCTGCGGGCCGCGGCCATGAACTGGGCCGACGCGCTCGCCGGCAGCAGCGGCCTGGCCGTGCACCTGGGCGTCGTCGAGCACCGGACGGTCCGCCTGGTGCACCACGTCTTCCGCCCCGACGGCAGCCACCAGCGGCTGCGCACGGGCGAGGAGCTCCCCCTGCACGCCACGGCGCTGGGCAAGTGCCTGCTCGCGTTCGCGCCGGTGGCCACGCCCCGGCCCGGTGATCTCGACCTGCACCCGTGGACGGGCCGCACCTGCACCGTCGCCGCCACGCTGGAGAAGCACCTGGCCACCGCCCGGCACCGCGGCTGGGCGGGCGACACCGGCGAGTTCGAGGCGGGCGTCGGCGGGGCCGCGGCGCCGCTGCGGGCCAGCGGCGGCGTGGTGGTGGGGGCGCTGGGCCTGGTCGGGCCGGCGGAGGAGCTGTTCGGGGTGGGCGGCGAGCTGCGCCCGAGGCTGGCCGAGCAGCTGCTAGGCGCGTCCCGCGAGATCTCGGTGGCGCTCCTGTGACCGAGCGCGTCGTCGCCTCCATCGACCAGGGCACCACCTCCACGCGCTGCCTGCTGTTCAACCGCTCGGGCCGGATGCTGGCCGTCGCGCAGCTGGAGCACCGCCAGCACTACCCGCAGCCCGGCCTCGTCGAGCACGACGCGGGCGAGATCTGGCGCAACGTCACCCGCGTGGTGCCCGCGGCCCTGCGCAGCGCCGGCCTGGGGCCGGAGGACCTGGTGGGGCTGGGCATCGCCAACCAGCGCGAGACCACCGTCATCTGGAACCGGCACACCGGCGAACCCCTGGCCCGCGCGATCACCTGGCAGGACACCCGCACCGACGGGATCGTCGCCCGCCTCGCCGAGGACGGCCACGGGCCGCTCGTCGAGGAGATCTCCGGCCTCACCCCCGCCACCTACTACGCGGGCCCGAGGCTGCGGTGGCTGCTCGACCACGTGCCCGGGGCCCGGGAGGGAGCCGAGGCGGGCGACGTCCTGTTCGGCACCGTGGAGAGCTGGCTGATCTGGAAGCTGACCGGCCGCCACGTCACCGACGTCACCAACGCGAGCCGCACGATGCTCATGGACATCCGGCGTCTGGAATGGTCGGACAAGCTGCTCGACGTCCTGGAGGTCCCCCGCCGGATGCTGCCGGAGATCCGCCCCAGCGCGGAGGTCTACGGCACCTGCACCACGGTGCTGCCCGGCGTCCCGGTGTCGGGTGCGCTCGGCGACCAGCAGGCGGCGCTCGTGGGCCAGGCGTGCTTCGCACCGGGCGAGGCCAAGTGCACCTACGGCACCGGCGCGTTCCTGCTGATGAACACCGGGGAGCGGCTCGCGCGCTCCACCCACGGCCTGATCCCGACCGTCGGCTACATGTTCGGCGAACTGTCAGATCGGTCTGGGCTCGTGTACGCGCTGGAGGGCGCCATCGCGATGACGGGGTCGCTGGTTCAGTGGTTCCGCGACTCGCTCGGCATGATCTCCACCGCCGCCCAGATCGAGACGCTCGCGGGCACCGTCGCGGACAACGGCGGCTGCTACATCGTGCCCGCGTTCTCCGGGCTGTACTCCCCGCGCTGGCACCCCGACGCCCGCGGCGTCATGGTCGGGCTGACGTCGTTCATCAACCGCGGCCACCTCGCCCGCGCCGTCCTGGAGGCCACCGGCTGGCAGACGCGCGAGGTCGTCGAGGCGATGGACGCCGACTCCGGGGTGCCCGTCACCCGGCTGAAGGTGGACGGCGGGATGACGGCCAACCACCTGCTCATGCAGTTCGTCGCCGACGTCCTCGACGTGCCGGTGGAGCGGCCGCTGGGGTCGGAGGCGGTGTCGCTGGGTGCGGCGTACGCGGCGGGGCTGGCGGTGGGGCACTGGTCGGACGTGGAGGTGCTGCGCGCCAACTGGCACCGCGCCGCGGCCTGGGAGCCGGCCATGGACCCCGACCTGCGCCGCCGCGAGCGCGAGAACTGGGGACGGGCGGTCAACCGCAGCTACGGCTGGGTGCAGACGCCGGCGGGGGACTGACCGGGCCCGGGCGATCCGGTCGGTCACCACACGGTCGAACGGCAGCAGCGCCGGTGCGGGCCGAGCAGCGGCAGCAGCCGGTGCAGCCCCGCGCCCCGGTCTCGTCCCTGGTGGGCCCGCGCCACCGATCGGTGCCCGCATCCTGCCGCACATCGGGCATGGTGATCCCCATGAAACGAACTGCCCTCGTCACCGGCGCCTCCCGTGGGATCGGCCGCGCCATCGCCCTGCGTCTGGCCGCCGACGGCGCCACCGTGGCCGTCAACTACCGCCGCGACGAGGCGGCGGCGGCCGACACGGTGTCCGCGGTCGAGAGGGCGGGCGGCACGGCCCGGGCCTACCGGGCGGCGATCGGCGACTCCGACGCGGTGGCCGCGATGGTCGACGCCGTGCGCACCGACCTCGGGCCGGTGGACCTGCTCGTCAGCAACGCGGGCACGGCCAGCCGCGGCACGGCGATCGCCGACACCGGCGAGGACGAGTACCTGCGCCTGCTGCGGGTGCACACGCTCGGCCCGCTGGAGCTGGTCCGCCTGCTGCTGCCCGACCTGCGCGCGGCCGGGCGCGCCGACGTGATCGTCGTGTCGAGCGTGATCGTCGACCGGGCCCCCGCGAACGGGGCGGCCTACACGATGGCGAAGGTGGCGCTGGAGGCCGCGGCCCGCACGCTCGCAGCGGAGGAGCGCGGCGCGGGCGTCCGGGTCAACATCGTGGCGCCCGGGCTGGTGGCCACGGACATGGGCGACCGGCTGGTGGCCGCGACCGCGGGCACCACCATCGCCGAGCTCGACGGACGCTTCCCGTTCGGCCGCGTCGCCCGCCCCGAGGACGTCGCCGGGGTGGTGGCGTTCCTGGCCGGCCAGGACGCCGACTACCTCACCGGCCAGCGCATCAGCGTCGATGGCGGGGGCATGCCGGCGGGGATCCTCTGACCCCGGCGGCAGCGGGTGGGGCCGTCGAGGGGAGCCGCGCCAGGCACCGGTGGACGCGCGCGGCGCCGTCGTCGCCCTCGGGCACGTCCCACCCGGTCCGGCCGGCGGGGAGCCCCCGCAGGTGGTTCGCCGGCTCCCGCCGACGGGATGACACGGACGGGGCCGGTCGGACGGCTCCCCCGGTCGGGTGGCCACGTGCGTGCCCCCGATGTCGCTAGGCCGCCGTGACCGTCGCGGACCAGACATCGTCGCCGGTGAGCACCTCGCGCAGGGCCTCGAGGGTGTCCACCACGGTCACCGCGCCGGCCAGCTCGCCGGGCTCGGCGTAGCCCCACCCCACCCCGACGGTGGGCACGCCGTGCTCGCCCGCCCCGTCGACGTCGTGGTGGCGGTCGCCCACCATCACCACCGCGTCGCGGGACGGGTCGAGGGCGAGTCGTTCCAGCACCGACGCCACCACCCTGTTCTTGCCGACCCGGCCGATCGCGTGGTCGGCGCCGCCGACCAGCGTGAAGTGCCCGCCGATCCCGACGCCCCCGACGATGCGGACCGCCAGGTGTTCCGGCTTGGACGTGGCCACCGCGAGCCGCAGCCCCGCGGCCGCCAGCTCGCCCAGCAGCTCGGGCACGCCGGGATAGAGCGGCGTGTGCGTGGCGGCGACGGCGTCGTAGCTGACGCGGTAGGCGGCGATCGTGGCCAGCGTCTGGTCGGGCGTGAGGCCCAGTTCCGGCAGCGCCGTCTCGAACGGCGGGCCCACCAGGCCGCGCAGCTGCTGCGGGGTGAACCGCGTCGGGACGCCGGCCTCGGTGATCGCGGCGGCCAGGTGTTCGGTGATCAGGGACGCGGAGTCGACGAGGGTGCCGTCGAGGTCGAGGAGCACGGTGCGCACTGGTCGCAGCGTACGTGGGCTGGCGGTTCGCCCCGGCGTGAGGTAGTTGTCCGGGGTGACTCTGCGCCGAGTGCTCATCCGGGCCGCCATGACCGTGGAGGACGCGGTGCAGATGGTGCTGTGGCTGATCCTGCGGATCCGCGGCCGGGACCGCCCGATGATCGTCCCGTTCATCGGCCACGGCACCACCCGGCGCATCCGGATCGGCGGCCGCGTCGTGCGCGGCCGGCCGGACGTGGAGGCGCCCGCGGTGGGCGTGCCGGCCGCACCGCTGCCGGGCCCGCGATCGAGGCGGGCGGTGCTGCGCTCCACGCTGGCCAGGTTCCTGACGGTCGAGGTGCCCCGCACGCCGGTCACGGTCGACGCCCCCGGAGGCGCCGCCACCGCCCGCACCGACGACGACGGCTACCTCGACGCCGTGCTCGACGTGCCGGAGCTCGCCCCCGGCTGGCACGACGTCGGGCTGGCCCTGGCCGACGGCACGAGCGCCCGCGCCCAGGTGCTCGTCGTCCATCCCGACGCGCGGGTCGGGCTGGTCAGCGACGTGGACGACACGATCGTCGAGACCGGGCTGTCGCGCGGCTGGCAGTTCCTCAAGGCCACGCTGATGACCGACGTCGGCGACCGCACGCCGCTGCCCGGGGCGGCTGCCCTCTACCGGGCACTGGTCGGCTCCGACCGTCCCGTCTTCTACCTCTCGACCAGCCCGTGGAACCTGCACGAGATGCTGCTGGAGTTCATCGCCCTGCGCCGGTTCCCGCTCGGGCCGATGCTGCTGACGGACTGGGGCCCGTCGCGCAGCGGGCTGTTCCGGATCGGGGCGCAGGAGCACAAGCTGGGGGTGGTGCGCCGCCTGCTCGGCGAGCACCCGCGCCTCGACCTGGTGCTCGTCGGCGACAGCGGGCAGGCCGACCCGGAGATCTACGCCACGCTGGCCCGCGAGCACCCCGACCGGATCCTGGCGGTGTACATCCGGCGCACGGCCACGGCGTCGGCGGCCCGGATCACGGCGCTGGACGAGCTGGCCGCGCAGATCACGGCGGGCGGGGTGCCGATGGTGGCCGTCGACGGCAGCGTCGAGATCGCGGAACACGCGGCGGGGCTGGGGCTGCTGGACCCGTCCGCGTTGAGCGAGGTGCGGGCCGGCTGACCGGTCACGCGGGTTCGAACACCCGCATCCAGCCGGGCGCGGTCGCCGAGCAGGTGAGGGGTCGTCCCGTGTCGACGCGGCGCTCGCGCAGCACCACGGAGACGTCGGGGTCGCGGAAGCGGACGGTCCACAGGTCACCGTCCGCCGTGGCGTCGACGAGATGCAACGCGTCCACCCCGGCGGCGCCGGTCGTGCGGCGCGCGTGGTCCTGAGCGGCCTGGACGGCGGGGGAGTGGCAGGAGCGGCCGCGCACCCAGCGTGGGTCGATCCGTCCGGCGGCGTAGTCCCGGACCACGGCGGGCGCCTCGTCGGCCGGTACGCCGCCGAGCGTGAACCCGTGCGGCAGCAGCACCAGTGCGGGGGCGAAGCGGCAACCGCCGATGTGGCTGCACTCCCAGGTGCGCTCCGGGTCGGCCGCGGCGAGAGCGGCGGCCAGCGGGCGCCCGCGCACGGCGCAGCACGTGTCGTGCCGCCCGTGCGCGCAGACGAGGTGCAGCGGGCCGTCGTACGGATCGCCGAGGGCCCGGGCCGCCGCCACCAGCTCCGACTCCGCGGTGAACGTGCCGGTGCGGATCTCCTCGACGCCCTCGCGGGAGTCGACGCGGAACCAGCGACGCTCGGTCGACGGCGCCGCCCGGCCCGGCCTGCGCACCAGGAGCACCCGCCCGCCCTCGGCCAGCGCCCACGCCGCCAGCGCGTGGACCGCGGCCGGGTCGACTCCCGACTGCGCCAGCGCCACCCGCCCCCAGGGCCCGGGGTGCTCGACGAGGAACCAGCGCCGGGCGGGCGGCGCCGTGCCCTCCCGCGGATCGCCCGTGGCGTCGGCGAGATCGGCGCAACGGGCGGTCACTGCGGCGCAGCCGGCACCAGCACGCCCTCCCGCAGCAGCCGCCGGACCAGCACGATCTGGTCGGCGTCGTCCATGTCCGGCAGGCTACCCACCCGGGCGGGCCCCGCCAGCAGGACGCGGACCGCGGGCCACGTCGCCGCGGGAAGCTCGACCCGCCGGTCGGGCAGCTCCAGCACCCCGTCGACGAACCGGTGGTGCAGCCCGATCCGCGGACGTACGGCGTCGCCGACCGACAGCCCGTCGGCGAACGCCGCCCCGGCCACCGGCCGCACCGGCTCGGGCCGGTTGCCGGTCCAGACCCGTCCGCGCGTCCGGCGCGCGACGGCCTCGGCCGGGATCCGGTCGATCGCGGCGTGCAGGGCCGCACGCACGGCGTCGAGGTGGGGGGCGAGCGCGCCGGGATCGGCGACGTCGAGCCCCAGCGGCAACGACGCCCGCAGCGCCGGATCGTCGCCGACCAGCGCGGTCAGGGCCTCCACCAGCGCGAACCGGGTGACGACGTGCACGCCGACCGTCAGGTGCGCCGACGTCTCGCCGAGCGCCGTGGCGGCGTGCAGCCAGCCCCGGGGCAGGTACAGCGCGTCGCCCGGCTCCAGCACGACGTCGAGCGCGGGCTCGTCGTCGCGCGCCCGGGCGGCGACGGCGGTCGCGTGGTCGTTCCAGGGCTGGCCGCGCAGGGGATCGGCATGGACGGGGGTGTGCACCGTCCAGTGCTTGCGTCCGGCCAGCTGCAGCACGAACACGTCGTGCACGTCGTAGTGGGCGGAGAACCCGCGCGACGACGGCGGCGTCACGTAGGCGTTGGCCTGCACGGGATGGCCGAGCTCGGCGCCCAGACGCGTGCAGAAGTCGATCACCGGCGGCCAGAGGCGGTGCAGGGCCTGCAGGACCACGGTGGTGCCGCCGGCGAACAGGGCGGCGACCCTGTCGTCCCGCACCTGGTCGCCGATCTCCGCGCCCACCCCGCCGGGGCCGGTGAAGGAGGTCGAGTCGACGACCGCGCCGTCGCGGGCCAGCCGCAGGAACGGGGTGCGCAGACCGCGGCTCGACAGCAGCTCGTCGACGCCGTCGAGATCGAGGAGATCGGTGAACCCCGCACCGTGGACGAGCAGCGGCTCGCGCCCCCAGTGCCGCTCGCCGAAGGCGCCGGGGTCGAGGCCGGTGACCCGGGAGAGCGGGCGGTCCGTCACGGACCGCCCCGCCCCCGTCACCGGTCCGGTGACGTCAGTTGGCGCCACTGTCCGCGCCGCCGTCGGCCCCGCCGTCGGAGACGCCGGGGGTGCCGGAGCCTGCGCCGCTGTCGGCCGGGCCCTCGGCGCCGGAGTCGGCGCCGCCGTCGGCCCCGCCGTCGGAGACGCCGGGGGTGCCGGAGCCTGCGCCGCTGTCGGCCGGGCCCTCGGCGCCGGAGTCGGCGCCGCCGTCCGCGCCGCCGTCGGAGACGCCGGGGGTGCCGGATCCCGCGCCGCTGTCGGCCGGACCCTCGGTGCCGTCGCCTGCGGTGGTGGTCATGTCGTCGTCGTCGAGCGCCATGTGGTCCTCCTCGTGTCGGGTCACCACGAGCGGTGACGTCGGCGGACTACCCCGTCTCGCCGGATCGAATCACGGTGTCATCGATCTCCACCCGGTAGCGTCCGCACCGTGGATCCCCGAGACTCCGGCCGCGTCGCCCGCGGCCTGGAACCCCTGCACGCGATGACGTACTTCGCGCCCGAGACCGAGCAGCACCTCACCGCAGCCGGCCTGAAGCCGGGACGCATGAGCTACTTCGCGGGCCGAGCCGCGCCGATGGGAGCCGTCGGCGCCGGCGCCGTGGCGGCCACCTTCTACAACTTCAACCCCGCGCTCGTCGCCAGGCACATCCCGGCGGCCTGGTCGCTGGCCACCCCCGACGCGCTCGTCACGGCCCGCTTCGCCGCCGTCGACGCCGCGCTGCGCCGGATGCTGGGCGACGAGGTCGTCGCCTCCGCCGACATGGCCGAGGCCGCCGGGCTCGCCCGCCGCGCCGCCGAGGCGTGCACCGGGGACGGCCGCCCGCTGGCCGCCGGGCACCTGGACCTGGACTGGCCCACCGAGCCGCACCTCGTGCTCTGGCACGCGCTGACGATCCTGCGCGAGCACCGCGGTGACGGCCACATCACGCAGCTGGTCGGCGCGGGGCTGAGCGGTCTCGAGGCGATCATCACGCACACCGCCACGGGCCGGGGCTTCGTGGTGCCGTTCGCGATCGCCAGCCGTGGCTGGTCGCAGGAGCAGTGGGACGCGGGCGTCGCGGGGCTCGCCGAGCGGGGGCTCCTCGACGCCGACGCCGCACTCACGTCCGCGGGCACGGCCCTGCGCAGGGAGATCGAGGACGGCACCACCCGGCTCGCCGCGGCACCGTGGGACCACCTCGGCGCCGAGGGGGCCACCCGGCTGGGTGAGATCGGCGGGTCGCTCGTTCGTGCACTGGTCGGGGCGGGATGCTTCCCGAGCGGCGTCTTCGCCTCCGGTTGAGGCGTCCGTCACGCACGGAACCAGGGGGTCGTGGCCGCCGTTGGGTAAAGCGTCGGTAATGAAGCGAGACCTGGAGGCGTCGTGCTCGAGATCAGTGGGCTCACGTGGGCGGTGACGATCGGGCTGATCGTCGTCCTGCTCGCGCTGGACCTCATCATCGCGGCCGCCCGGCCGCACAAGGTGGGGTTCGCCGAAGCCACGGCGTGGTCGTTGTTCTACATCGGTGTGGCGATCGCGTTCGGCGTCTGGTTCGCCGCGGCGTACGGCGGTGACTTCGGCACCCAGTACTTCGCCGGCTACATCGTCGAGAAGAGCCTCTCGGTCGACAACCTGTTCGTCTTCGTGATCATCATGACGACGTTCGCGGTGCCCGAGAAGCACCAGCACAAGGTGCTGACGTTCGGCATCGTGCTCGCACTGGTCATGCGCGGGATCTTCATCGCGGTCGGCGCCACGCTGCTGTCGCTGTTCTCGTTCATGTTCCTGGTCTTCGGTGCGCTGCTGCTGTTCACGGCGATCCAGCTCTTCCGCCACCGCGACGAGGACCCCGACGTCGAGAACAACGCCGTGGTCAGGGCGGCCCGCCGCTTCCTCCCGGTCACGGAGGAGTACCACGAGGGCAGGCTGGTCACGCGGATCGCCGGCAGGCGGATGGTCACGCCATTGTTCGTGGTGCTGATCGCCATCGGCGGCATCGACCTGCTGTTCGCGCTCGACTCCATCCCGGCCGTGTTCGGCGTGACGGAGGAGGCCTACATCGTCTTCGCCGCCAACGCGTTCGCGCTGCTGGGCCTGCGCGCCCTGTTCTTCCTGGTGCAGGGCCTGCTCGACCGGCTCGTCTACCTCTCCACCGGCCTCGCGCTGATCCTGGCGTTCATCGGCGTGAAGCTGATGCTGCACTGGGCGCACGTCGACATCTCGGCGTCGGTGCCGGAGATCTCCACGCCCGTCAGCCTCGGCGTGATCGTGCTGGTGCTGGTGGTGGTCACGGTGGCCAGCCTGATCAAGACGAGGAGCAACCCGGAGGCGAAGGCCCACGCGGGGAGCCTGCGGGCCACGAAGGAGCCGGCCGAGCGCGAGAGCTGACCCGAATCAACGCAGGCCGGCCCCGCCCAGCGGCGTCAGCTCCACCAGCTCCGGCGGGCCCGCAAGGAGTTCCAGCACGTCGCCGATGCCGACCTCGCCGAGCTCGCCGTTGAGGGCCCGGTCCGACGCCGCCTCGTCGGCCCACACCTCGGTGACCCACACGACGTCGGCCTCGTCGTTCGAGATGTTGATCAGGTAGAGCTCGCAGCCCTCGGCGTCCCGCATGCCGTTCGCGACCTTCAGCAACGTGTCGGCGAGCCGGTTGCCCTGTCCCTCGCGCGCCATCATCCGGACGTACCGGCCGACGCGCCTGTCCTCGGTCATGTAACGACCCTAGGATCACGCGCCATGTCACCGGCGCGCAGGGCCGTCCAGGACGGGGCGTTCCTCGCCCTCACCGCGATGGCCGTCGCCGTGGCCGCCTGGCTGTTCGTCCGCAGCGGCAGCTTCACGTTCACCCGGTTCGTCTCGACGCAGATCACGAGCCACCTCGACTTCGACACGTTCTGGCGCTCGGCGGTGGCGTTCCGGGAGGGCGGCGACATCTACGCCACCGGGGCGACCTACCCCAACCTGAACCCGCCGCTGTTCACCGTGCTGCTCTCCCCGCTCGGGCTCCTCGACGTGTTCGAGGGTTACCGGGTGATGGCGCTGGTGAGCGTCGTGCTGATGGTCGGTTGCCTGGTGGTCGTGGCCCGCGAGACCGGGGCGTCGGCCGGTGACACGGCCGTCGTGACGGCCGCGGTCCTGGTGTCGTCGCCGTTCGTCGCGACGATCGGCCTGGGGCAGATCTACGTCGTCCTCACCGCCGGCCTGACGCTGTACTGGCTGGCCGTGCGCCGCGGGTGGACCCGGGTCGAGCCGGTGGTGCTCGGCGTCGTGATCGCGCTCAAGCCCTCGCTGGCGCTGCTGCTCCTGCTGCCGCTCGTGCGACGCCGCCGGCGCACCGCGGTGGTCGCGGCCGTGGTCGCCGTGGTGGCCTCGGGTGCCGCGTTCCTGCTCGTCGGTCACTCCGCGCTGAGCACGTGGGTGGGGCTGGTGCTGCGCAAGCCGCTGGAGACCTACTTCGACAACGCCTCGCTGCCGGCGACGGTCGTGCGGCTGTTCACGGTGAACGACTGGGGAGACCCGCTGGTGGCGCTGCCCGGTGCCCTCGTCATCGGGTACGTGCTCGCCGCCGCCGTCGTCGTCGGCACGCTGTGGCGGGTCGCCGCGGTCCGGGAGGCCGCGGCCGACGCCGCCGGCATCTGGGCCGTGGCGGCCGCTTCCCTGCTCGCGTCGCCGCTGACCTGGAACAACTACCTGCTGCTGCTGGTGCCCGGCGTGCTGGTCGTGCTCGTCGACGGCCGCCGCCCGGCCGCGTACGCCCTGCTGGCACTGCCGCTGATCGGCATGGAGTGGCCGCCGTTGTGGTTCGGCACCGGGCCGCCGCCCGCGCTGCCGCTCTCGCTCTACTGCGGCATCCTGCTGCTGCACTGGGCGGTGCTGACGGTGGCCGTCCGGCCGTCAGATCGCGTACTGCCAGATCGTCAGCGCGTAGCCGCCGAACCACGCCGACGCGAGCGTCACGGCCACCACCACTGCGACGACGGTGGACCGACGGCGTTTCGCCAGCCCGACCGCGACCGGGAGCAGCAGCACGAAGGCCGGCAGCAGCAGCCGTAGCTTGCTGTTCATCAGCCCGTCCGTGCCCCAGACCGTGACGAGCACGAGCGCGGCGTACACGAGCAGCGGCCACGGCACCCGCATGTGCACGGCGATCACGAACAGGGCCGCCGTCGCGACGATCGCCACCAGCACGGCGACGTCGAAGACCTGGTTCCCGTCGGCCAGCACGTTCGCCGCCCAGCGGGCGGTGGCGCCGCCGCCGTCGAGGTGCCAGCCCCAGCCGGTGCGCTGGATGCGGAACCAGCCGTCGGGCTCACCGGTCTGTGCGGCGACCCAGCCGAGGTAACCGAGCAGGCCGGTGGTGGCGAGCACCCCGCCGGCCCAGGGGCGCCATCCGTCCCGGCGGGCGATGACGGCCGCCAGCGCCGCGAGCACGACGGCGGCCACGAGCGAGCTCGCCGTGGGGCGCACCAGCCCGGCCGCGGCGGTGCACAGCCCGGCGAGCAGCCACCGGCGGCGCAGCACCCCCACGAGCGCCCAGGCGGCGAGCGCGCAGAACAGGGCCTCGGTGTAGGTCATGGACAGCACCACGCCCATGGGCGAGGCCGCGAACAGCGCGACCAGCAGCAGGCCGGCGCGGTGCGACCCGCCCGGAACGAGCTCGCCGAGACGGGTCAGCGCGTAGGCCCCGACGATCCCGGAGACCAGGGAGACGAGCAGGCCGGCGACCAGGAGGTCGCCACCGGCCAGGGGCCCGACGGCCGCGACCGTGGCCGGGTAGCCGGGGAAGAAGCCCAGCGCCGTGAACGGGGTGTGGTGGCCGTAGGCGTCGAGCGCGTCGGCCGGTACGCCGGCGTAGCCGACCCGGGCGATCGTGAGGAGCCAGCCGCCGTCCCACGCGTTCAGGGCGGTGGTGACACCGGTGCCGTCGCGACCCGCCATGATCGCCAGCACGGCGACGCCGACGGCCCGCACCGCGACGTAGACGGCGGCGGGCGCCAGCGCGCGGAGCACCCGGGTGCGGGTGGCCGCCGACGCGCCGAGGACGGTGGGCACCCCGGAATAGTGCCCGGCACGCCGGCGGCAGGAACCGCCGGTCCGCCCGGACAGCGGTCATATCAACGTTCAAGTGTCTGACTAGGGTGGTGTCCGTGAGCGCAGAGAAGTGGCTGAGCCCGGCCGAGGCCGCGGCGTGGCGGGCGTACCTGGTGTCGAACATGCTGCTGATGCGGGCCCTCGACCGGCAGCTGCTCACCGACTCGAACATCGCGCACACCCACTACGGGGTGCTCGTGCAGCTCTCCGACCGCCCCGGCGGCTCCGCCCGGATGACGCAGCTGGCCGCGATCATGGACCATTCCCAGAGCCGGATGAGCCACGCGGTGTCGCGGCTGGAGAAGAACGGCTGGGTGCGGCGCGAGCTGGACCCGATCGACAAGCGCGTGATCCACGTCGTGCTCACCGAGCCGGGGCGTGAGGTGCTGAGCGCGGCCGCGCCCGGGCACGTCCGCTGCGTGCGGGAGAACCTGTTCGACGGGCTGACGCCCGAGCAGGTGGAGAGCTTCCGCGAGGTCTGCGAGGTGATGCTCGACCGCCTCACCGAGGGCCGCGCGGGCGGCTCGCCGAACGCCGGGTTCGACGAGTTGACCGCGCAGCGCGAGGCTCAGGCGGTGCGGCGGCGGCGCAGGAACGGCTCCTGGAGCGACGGCGGCACGTAGCCCTCGTCGAACTGTGACAGCGTGACGCCCGGTGGCACGATCTCGTCGATGGCGTCGAGCACGTCGGCGTCCAGGGTCACGTCGACCGCGCCGAGCTGCGAGTCGAGGTGCTCGAGGGTGCGCGGGCCGATGATCGGCGCCGTCACCGCGGGGTGGGCGAGCGTGAAGGCCAGCGCCATGTGCACCAGGGTCAGCCCGGCCTTCGCGGCCACCCCGGCCAGCGCGTCGGCGGCGTCGAGCTTCGCCTGGTTGGCCGGGATCGACAGGTCGTAGCGGCCCGCCATCCGTTGCCGGCGGTGCGACGTCGGGATCTCCAGGTCCTTGCGGTAGCGGCCCGAGAGCCAGCCGCCGGCCAGCGGGCTCCAGGGCAGCACGCCCATCCCGTACTTCTCCGTGACGGGGAGCAGGTCCTTCTCGATGCCGCGCACGAGCATCGAGTACGGCGGCTGCTCGGTGACGAACCGGCCCAGTGCGCGCCTCTCGGCGGTCCACTGCGCCTCGACCACCTCGTGGGCCGGGAACGTGGACGAGCCGAACGCCCGGATCTTGCCCTGGCGCTGCAGGTCGGTCAGGGCCGAGAGCGTCTCCTCGACGTCGGTGCCCGCCTCGGGGCGGTGCACCTGGTAGAGGTCGATCCAGTCGGTCTGCAGGCGGCGCAGGCTGTTCTCGACCTCCTGGACGATCCAGCGGCGCGAGTTGCCCTTGTGCAGCGGGTGCTCGCCCATCTGGCCGTGGAACTTCGTGGCCAGGACGACGTCGTCGCGCCGGCCGCCCGCCAGCGCCTTGCCGACGATCTCCTCCGACTCGCCCTGGCTGTAGACGTCGGCGGTGTCGATGAAGTTGATGCCGGAGTCCAGCGCGTGGTGGATGATCCCGATCGAGACGTCGTGATCGGGTTCCCCCCACGCGCCGAACATCATGGCCCCCAGGCAGAGGGGGCTGACCTGCATGCCGGTCCGGCCGAGGTTGCGGTAGTCCATGCCCTGGACGTTAGGCCGGTACCGCGAGGACGGCAGGATCGAGCGAGGGCGGGCGCGGACCGTAGGCGTTGGAGCGGGCGGCCCGCCCGCGGATGCCGGGGATCGCGGTCAGCAGCTTGAGGAACGCCGGCGGCGCGATCGGCCTGCCGCGCTCGCGGGCGGCCGCCACGCGCTTCTCGGTGCGCACCTGCTGCGCCTGCACCTCGATGATCGACGGCTCGCGGTCGCGTTGCACGGCGGCGAGGTCGTCCTCGGTCAGGGTGCCCGCGCGCAGGGGCCCGACCAGCCGGTTCGCCGCCGCCACGGCGTCCTGGACGGCCATCAGGATCCCGTTGCCGCCGACGGGGGAGATGACGTGCGCGGCGTCGCCGATGAGCAGCAGCCCCGGCCGGTGCCAGCGCTCGACGCGGGAGATGTCCACCGAGAGCAGCGTGGTCTGGTTCATGTCGGTGAGCAGGTCCACGCGGTCGCCGAGCCACGGCAGGTGCTCACGCAGGAACGCCCTGATCGGCTCCACGCCGGCCTCGCGGACGGCCGGGTAGCCGCCCTTGGGCAGCGAGTAGCCGATCTGCCAGTCGACGGGACCGCTCAGCAGGCCCACGTAGTGGTGCCTGCCGAAGAACAGGTCGACGTCGGCGTCGGGCGGGTCGGTGTCGTGACGGGGCAGCCGGAACCACAGCAGGTCGGTCTGCGCGCCCAGCGAGTGCGCGGGCAGCCCGGCGAGCTTGCGGATCCTGGAGAACCGCCCGTCGGCGGCGACGGTCAGCGTGGCCGGCAGCTCGTGCTCGCCGTCGGCGTCCCGGTAGCGGACGCCGCCGCCGTCCAGGAGGCCGGTGACCTTCGCGCCCAGCTTGAGCTCGAAGCCCGGCAGCCGCTTCGCCCGCTCGGCGACGAAGTCGAGGAAGCGGGCCTGCGGCATGAGCGCGACGTACGGGTACTTGCTCCTGACCTTGCCGTAGTCGGCGGTGGTGACCTCGCCGCTCGGGGTGTGGAAGCGGAAGTAGCGCGCCGGGTGGTGCGGCAGGGCGAGCAGGTCGTCGGCGAGGCCGAGCTCGTCGAACAGCTCGAGCGTCCAGGGGTGCAGGGAGTCGCCGCGGAAGTCGCGGTCGAAGTCCTGACGCGACTCCAGCAGCGTGACGGGGATGCCGGCCCGCGCGAGCAGGTAGGCGAGCACCATCCCGCCGGGCCCACCGCCGGCGACGGCGACGTCCGTCATCGGGGGTCCAGGCGGTAGACCGCGATCGAGTCGAGGTGCTCGGTGATCTCCTCGTGGCTCGCCTCGGGGGACATGGGGAACGCCCGCAGGGCCCACGGCACCTGCATCGCCTTCAGGTAGGCGGAGATGGCGCGCGCGGCGGGTTCCGGGTCGGCCGGGACGGCTCGACGCGGGTCCTCACCGGGGGCGAGTTCGACGTGGGGGTCGGCCTCGATGTTGCGCACCCACGCGCGGCTGCGGTCGGGGGAGATGAGGTGGAGCGCGCCGTCGACCTGCACGACGCCCAGCGGGGTGGCCCGCCGCTCGCCGCTGCGGCGCCCGGTGGTGTGCACCACCCGCAGCGCGTACCCGCCCTCGACGAGCGGCTGTGCGGGCTCGTCGAGGATCTTGCGGCTCGTGGTCGCGTTCATGGCGACGAGATCAGGCATGGTCACGGCACCGAGCGTACTCCCTCGATGAACAAGTGTCTCGACAATAGAGATGAAAAGGGTGATGTGGGCGGTGCCCTTCGTCGTGCCGGTGACCCCGACGTCGGACGGTGCGATGGGAGGCAGGGCGGGCATGTGACCCGCGGCCGCAGCGATCAGCCGCGGAACGCCACCGCCCGGTCACGGATCCGGTCCCACAGGTCGACCGGGATGTCGGTGTAGGCGGACACGTCGTCCACCTGCGCGAAGCGGCCGCCGGGGCGGAGTTGAGGTCGACCAGGCCGCCGTCGTCGTAGTCACGCGGCAGGTCGGGGCGTCCGATCGTGAGGTCGCGGCCGAGCAGCGGGTCGTCGGCGACGATGCGCCGGGCCTCGGCGCGCCGTGACCGGGCGGCCGGCACGGCCGCGACCGCGGGGTCGGTGCCGGCGGGAACGGCGGCGACGGGCCGCAGCGGCGGTACGGAGTCGGGCCGCGGCCAGACCCTGTGGCGCAGCCAGATCTGGCGCACGACGGCCACGAGGACGACGCCCACCGCCATCGGCGCGCCGAGGCTCGCCGGAATTCCGGGTCGGGTGATCGCTAACGTGCTGACGGCCGGTCCGAGGTAGACCAGCGGGCTCAGCCAGTGCAACGGGTTGCCGTTACGCGTCGACGAACGTTCCACCCGTCGGCGTCGCCAGCGTCAGGCGCAGCCGCACCACGGCCTCGGCGTACTGGGGCTCGAGCCAGTAGTCGGAGTGGGCGCGGCGGCACGGATCGGGCAGCGGCTCCTGGTCGGGCACGCCGGCGATCGGGCCGCCGATCGGGTCGGTGACGCGGTGGAGGTTGCGCCAGCGCAGCGCGTCGGGGCCGCCGAGCCGGGCGATGACGGCGGACGTCGTCGCGGCGTTGACGTACAGCGGGAAGAACGGGGCGTACAGGTGCTCCCAGGGCGAGCCGTAGCTGAGCATCGCGAGCCGGTCGGTCCCGGCCGAACCCAGGACGGCGGTCGCGGCGATCACCGCGCCCTGGCTGTGCGGGGCCAGCACGAGCCGGTGGCCCGCCTGGAGGTCCGACGCGATCTGCCCGACGAGCCGGGGCACCGCCACGTCGGAGTAGGTCGGCGGGGCGAACGGATGGAACCACCGAGGCCAGAACGTGCCCACGTCCCACAGCACTCCCACGCCGCGGCGCACACCGCGGTTGGTCAGGCCGGTGTAGACGCGGGTGACGACCGCGGCGGTCGGCAGGAGGATCGCGACGTCGAGCGCGAGGTCGGTGAAGGTCCGCGGCGGCAGCGGGACGCCGAGCACCGCCACGGTCCAGGTCGTGCCGACCGTGATCCCGACCGCGGCGACGACGGCCGCGAGACCGACGACCCGCCCGACCCACGCCGCCCGGTTCGGCGGGAGGTTCGCCCGCCGCGTGGGGGTGGCCGGCAGCCGCCAGGCGAGGACGGCGGCGCCGGCGAGCACCGGCGCGGCGATCAGCACCGCCACGACGACCTCGGTGACGGCGAGGACGCCGCTCGTGCTCTGCCGTCCGTCGTACCCGCGCAGCGCCAGCACGAGCCCCACCACCAGCTGCGTCGCGCCGCAGGCCAGGACCAGCACCGTGATGCCGCCTGCGCTGCCGGTCAGCCGGTGCACCAGCGACCCCTCCGTCGACGGGTGGGACCTCAGCCAGACCGCCCTGACCAGCACGTACACCACCAGCACCGCGACCGTGACGGTGACGCCGACCGCGAGCCACGTGACGTACGGTCCGAGCTCGGGGCAGGACCCCGTGCAGAGTCCGGTCTGCCGCCCGACCTGGCCCGCGAGCCCGGCGCCCAGCATCGCGCCGAGGCTGGCGGCCATCAGCAGCACCGCCGGTGCGTTCGTCGCGGCCCGGCCGTGCCCGGTGCCCAGGCCGACCGCGGTGAGGGCCACGACCCCGACGAGCACCGCGAGCGCGATCCACACGATCGCCCCGTGCAGCGCGTGCAGGGGAGCGCCCGGGAGGAACGTGCCCGCGGGCAGCCCCTCCTGGTGCGCTGCCGCCGTGAGCGCCGCGAGCCCCGACACCGCGCTGAGCGGCCGGACCACGGCCATGGTCGGGCCCATCGCAGTGTGGCCGTCGCCGAGGCTGACCCAGGCCAGCAGCGCGACGACGACCACCACGACGACCCCACCCAGGCCGAGAGCGAGCAGCCCCGTCCACCCCGGGGCCGGCCCGATGGGCCACGCCGCGAGCAGCGCGATCGTGGCGAGGCCCGCGTCGAGGTGCAGCCACCGGAGCGTGACGTTGATGCCGGGGCTGTTCCACATCCGCGCCTGGTCGGTCAGCGAGCACTGCCCGACGGGGTCGTCGTGGTTCTCCCAGGGACGGCGGGCTCCCGGCTGCTGGCGGATCCGGGTCAGCACCACGACACCGACCAGCACCGCCGCCGTGGTCACCGGCCCGATGGCCACCGGCCAGCGCAGCCACTGGACCACCACCAGGTCGGCCACCACGATCTGGGCGGAGACGACGAACACCCCGGTGACGAGCAGACCGATCGCGCGCACCAGGAACGACGCGAGCCGGACCTCCCACCCGCGCCCCAGCGGTGACCGGCCGACGATCATCCAGCCGGCGAGGTTCGCGAGCATGAACGGCAGCAGTAGGAGGTAGAACGCCTGGTACCAGTGCCCCGAGGTCAGCGAGCTCCAGGAGAACGCGCGCAGGGTCGGGTCGACGGCGGGCGGCTCCCACACCGAGACGTCCCCGGGCGCCGGGTCGGCGATGCACTCCGTGTCGGCACCGACGGTGCCGCGGGACGGGACGACGGGATCGGCGCCGCCCGTCCCGCGGACGCCCGTGGCCTGCAGCCGCGCCGAGAGCCCGAGCATGCTCTCGGGCGAGCTGCCCGCCACGCCGTGCACGCGCAGCTCGTGGTCGTCACCGGGCGACAGCGCGGGCAGGCCCTTCGGAGTTCCGGACATCGCATCCTCCACGTCACGCCGGGCGGGTCCCTGCACTGAGAGAACCCGCGAGCTGCGCGTGATACTGCCGTGGGCACCACACCCGGGTCGGGAGGTCCGGAGGACGGGCTGATGGCCACGGCCGTCGCCCTCCGCGCGATGGCACCCCGGCTCGACGGGCTGAGCGCCGCCGAGCGGGAGCTCCTCACCGAGTGGCCCGGCCGCCCGGTCTCCGCTCCGCCGGGCGGTGCATGATCATCGTTCGCCGAGGCGGGCGCGGCGGCCCAGCAGGAACGCCCGCTCGGTGTGGTTGCCGGCCAGGGCCGCGGCCTCGTCGTAGGCGGCGCGGGCCTCGTCGGTGCGGCCCAGGCGGGCCAGCAGGTCGGCCCGGGTGGCGGGCAGCAGGTGGTAGCCGGGGATGTCCAGGTCCTCGACGACGGAGAGCGCGGCCGCGGGCCCGTGCACCTCGGCGAGAGCCACGGCCCGGTTCAGGGCCACGATCGGCGTCGGGGTGTGCGCGACGAGCTGGTCGTAGAGGGCCAGCACCTGCGGCCAGTCGGTGGCGGGCCCGTCGGTGTGCACGGCGTTGATGGCGGCCTGGATCTGGTACGGGCCGGGCCGGTCGCGACGCAGGCAGCGCCGGACGAGCTCGTGGCCCTCGGCGATCAGCTCGCCGTTCCAGAGCGTGCGGTCCTGCTCGGCGAGCGTCACGAGCTCCCCGGACGGTCCCACGCGGGCCGCCCTGCGGGCCTCGGTGAGCAGCAGCAGTGCCAGCAGTCCGAGCACCTCCGGCTCGTCGGGCATCAGGTCGGCGAGCGCGCGGGCCAGCCGGACGGCCTCGCCGGACAGGTCGGTGCGCAGCAGCGGGCCCGTCGACGCCGCGTACCCCTCGTTGAAGATCAGGTACAGCACCGTCAGCACCGGGGGCAGCCGGTCCGGAAGCTCCGCCTCGCCCGGCACCCGGTACGGGATGGCGGCGTCGCGGATCTTCTTCTTCGCCCGCACGATCCGCTGGGAGATCGTCGCCTCGGGCACGAGGTAGGCGCGGGCGATCTCGGGCACCTCCAGCCCACCGAGCAGACGCAGGGTGAGCGCGGTCCGCGCGGACGGGGAGAGGGCCGGGTGACTGCAGGTGAAGATCAGTCGCAGCTGGTCGTCGCGCACCGGTCCCACCTCCTCGGGTCGGTCGTCGGGCTGGTGCAGCAGCAGGGCGTGGACGTGGCGTTCCTCGCGGGTGGCCTCGCGGCGGAACCGGTCGACGGCCCGGTTGCGCGCGGTGGTGACGATCCAGCCGCCCGGGTTGGGCGGCAGCACCTCCCACTTCTCCAGCGCTACCGCGAACGCGTCCTGGACGGCCTCCTCGGCGAGTCCGATGTCGCCGAGGAGGCGCGTCAGGGTGGCGACGCAGCGGCCGTACTCGGCCCGGTAGACGCTGCTGAGGTCCACCCGTCAGCTCTGGCTCAGGCCGTCGAAGGGGCGCACCTCGATCGGGCCCCAGCACGCCTCCGCGCACTTCTGCGCCCAGGACAGCGCCTCGTCGAGATCGGCGACCTCGATGACCCAGAACCCGCCGAGCTGCTCCTTCGTCTCGGCGAAGGGCCCGTCGGTCATGGTGGTGGCCCCGTCCTGGACGCGGACGACGGTGGCGCTGTCGGAGGGCCGCAGCCCGCCGCCGAACACCCAGATCCCCTTCGCCTGCATCTCGTCGTTGACCACCCCGACCCGGGCGAGGGACGCGTCCCGGTCCGCGCCCGTGGGCGGGGGGACGCTCTCGTCGTTCAGGACACTCATCATGTACCGCATGGCGATCGCTTCCTCGGTGGTCGTCGGTCAGGACAGGCGCCGGGCGACGGCGGGGATCACGATGACAGCCGCCACGACGTGGGTCAGCATCAGCAGCAGCTTGGTGGACACGGCGGCGTCGGCCAGCGCGTCGGGCACGAGCGACAGCACGGTCAGTGCGACGGTCGTGCGCAGCCAGGCGGTGCGCGGCCGGTGGGCGAACTGGCGCAGCGCCACGGCGATGACCAGCCCGAGGACGGCGAAGATCACCGTCATGACGGCGAACCCGGACGCCGGGATCGGCATCCCGGACACGTCGGTGCTGATGCCGACCGCCTGACCGGCGGTGGCCACGACCGCGGTGGCGACCGCTGCGGCGACGGTTGCGGCGGAACCGGTCCGGAGAAGCGCGGCGGCGGTCGGGGTGGGGGCGTGGGTGGCGGAAACGGTGGTGGACACGGGGACCTCCGGTGGTGGGGGGACCGACCCGGTTGCCGGTCTCTCACCATGGCCACGAACGGGCCCGCGCTCGTTCGACATCCCCGCGGAACATTTCTCGGAGAATCGTGCGCCGGACGGTCCGCTCCCGTTACGTCTCAGCGTTCCGGCGGTCGGGCCCGCCAGCCCGTTCTGGGCCTGGTCCGGGCTACACCGCCCGAGGCGGCGCCACCCCGGCGGTGGTCCGGACGCAGGGCGACGAGCAGGGTCTCGGCGCAGAACACCACCCCGACCCCCCTCCGGATCGGGGACGACGCCGCAGGTGATGGCGACGCAGGTGGCCGACGCGATCTCGTCGAGGATGACCGTGGCCCGGCCGAGGAGCTCGAACCCGGCCCCGGTGAGCGCGACCCTGCCGGGTGCCCGGTTCCCGTTCGAGCCGCCGGATCAGCTCGCTCAGGGTCGGTTGGCCGAGGCGTTCGTCGTCGTCGCGGACGCGTCAGTCCGAGCGGCCGAGTCCGGCGTCGCGGGCGGCGATGACCGCCTGGGCGCGGTCGGCCAGTCCGAGCTTGCCGAGGATGCTGGAGACGTTGTTGGCGACGGTCTTCGTGGACAGGCCGAGCCTGGCCGCGATGTCGGCGCTCGGCATGCCCGCTGCCACGAGGTCCAGGATGTCGAGCTCGCGCGGGGTGAGCTGTGGGAACGGCCGCGCCGCTGGGGTGTCGCGTCCGGAGAGCCGGCCGAGCACGCGCCCGGCGACCTCGGGCGCGAACAGCACCTCCCCGCGGGCGACGGCGTGTACGGCTCGCGCGATGTCCTCCTGCTCGGCTCCCTTGAGGAGGTAGCCGCGCGCCCCGGCCTTCATCGCGGTGAACAGCGAGTCGTCGTCGTCATGCATGGTGAGCACGCAGACCGCGACCCCCGGGGCGACGCGGGCGAGCTCGCGGGTTGTTCCGAACCCGTCGAGGTCGGGCATCTGCAGATCGACCAGCGCGACGTCCGGGCGGTGCAGTACGCATTCCCGGACGGCTTCGCGGCCGGTGCTCGCGACGCCGACCACGTCGAACTCCTCGATCGAGGCGAGCAGCGCCACGAGCCCCTTGCGCACGACCGGATGGTCGTCGGCGACGACGACGCGGATCATGGGAACGCCAGGGGAAGGGAGACCACGACCCGGCCGCCGCTGCCGGTCGGCCCGGCGGTGCAGTGGCCACCGAGTTCGGCGGCGCGCTCGCGCATCCCGGTGAGGCCGACGCCGATCCTCCACTCGCCGTCGGAGGAGCCGTCGTCGAGTATCTCGACGGTGAGCGCGTCGGCGCAGGCGAGCCGGACGATCACGGTGTCGGCGTCGGAGTGGCGGGCGGCGTTGGTGAGCGCTTCGGTGGCGATGCGGTAGGCCGCGACCTCGATCGCCGCAGGCAGTACGGGCGGGTCCGGTGGCGCGTCGACCGTCGCGTGCAGCGGCGCGCCGTCGGTGCGGGTGCGCGTCCGTGCCGCGCGGGCCCGCAGCGCGCCGACGAGGCCGAGCTCGTCGAGCGCGGGCGGCCGCAGGTCGTCGATGATGCGGCGGATCTCACCGATCGCGACCCGGGTGTCGGCGCGGAGCTCGCCGAGCAGTGCGGTGGCCTCCTCCGGGGCGCGGACGGCCAGGTTCGCCGCGGCGTCCGCCGTCATCGCCACGCCGGTGAGCAGCGGTCCGAGCCCGTCGTGCAGGTCGCGGCGCAGGCGACGGCGCTCCTCCTCCCGGGTGCTGACGAGCCGTTCGCGCGAGGTCTGCAGGTCGTGGGACAGCCGTGTCGCCTGGACCGCCGTGGCGAGCGGCCCGGCCAGCAGGTGCAGGATCCGCCTGTCTCCTGCCGCGAGGCGCTTCTCGCCCGACCGCAGGCCGACGAGGAGCCGGCCGTTGCCGGTGATGGGGATGTCCGCGGTGAGGGGGACCGGCCGCCCCGATGCGGCGGCGACCTCGTCGCCGACCCGCACCTCCACCCACGGGAGGTGCAGGGATTCGCGGATCTCGTCGAGCGTGTCGGTGAGCCCGACGCCGAGCCGTCCACCGACGCGTGAGGCGACCCGCAACGGGTCCCTCCGCTCGCCGTAGAGCATCCGGTCGACGGAGCGCTGCAGCAGCGCGCGAAGCGGTAGCACGGCGAGCGCGACGATCAGCGCCGACGCCACACCGGACAGGACGACCACGAGCGCCGCGTACGCACCCAGCACGAGCGCGGACAGCAGGATGTAGGCGACCCCGCGCGCGAGAACGAGCCTGATGTCGAGCAGCTGGTGCCGCAGGATGGCGACGGTGATGGCGATCGGCAGCAGCGGAATGGTGAACAGGACCGCGATGGGTGTGCCGGCGATGAGTGCCCAGGGTGTGACCGCCGCGAGGACGACGACAGCGGCGGCGACCAGCCACAGCAGCTGCCGGCGCAACTGCTCGTCACCGCGTCGGTACCGGACGGTGAGCGCCGCGACACCGATGACGACCGCCAGTGCCCAGCGCAGCTCACTGAGCGTCCACAGGGGACCGAGCTCGCCGTAGGAGGGCAGCGTCAGGTAGCCGCGTGGCAGCCCGGGCACGGTGTCGTCGGCCAGACCGACCTCGGCCACGAACAGCGGTGCCGTCAGCGCGATCGTCCACGCCACCGGGCGCCAGCGTCGTGAGGGCAGCTGCCCGTCGGGGAGCAGGAGCAGCGACAGCGGCAGCACGAGACCGATGTGCCACGGCCACGCCCACGAGAAGACCGTGACGGCCGAGCGGACGATCCACAGGGGTGCGTCGTGGTCGTGCAGCAGCTGCGCCGCGGGCACGGCGACCGCACTGAGCAGCTGGAGCACACCACCGAGGGCGTAGAGCCAGCCAACGGGGTGGCGGGGGCGGTGGTAGGCGATGAGCGCGCCGCAGAACGCGAAGCTCATGCCGATCACCGCGTTGCTGACGACGAAGGAGCCCACGGCCTGGGCGACCGACCAGCCGGATGCGAGTGTGGCCGCGACGGCGCCGCCCACCTCGACCCCGGCGAGAGCCGCGAGGCCGATCGCTGATCGCCCGCTCGCCGAACTGCCGGACATGTCGGCTCCTCCCATCCCGGTCGCACCCGAAGTGTGCTCGCGGAAGCACGGCTGCGTCCGGGAGATCCTCCCGGGTCACCGGGCATCTGCCCAGATCGTCGGGTGCGCTGCCCTGTCGGTGGGACGCGCGTGGAGCGAACGTGCTCACCACACAACCGAGCGCGAGGAGGCGGTCTGCGATGCACGAACTGGAGGAGTTCCTGACCACCACGGTGAAGGCGGTGAACGACGCCGACCATGCGTTGCACAACGGCGATCCCGAGCCCCGGATCGCGTTGTGGACCACGCACGACCCGATGACGGTGTTCGGTGCGCTACCGGTCGAACGCACGGGGTCGGCCGAGTGCGTTGCGCTGTTCCGGTCGCTCGCGTCGCGGTTCACCGACGGCCGACGGTTCGATGTCGAGATCGTGGCGGCCGACGTCGTCGGTCAGATGGCCTACACGGCGGCCTACGAGGACTCCGTAGCGTCCTTCGACGGTGGTCCGACCATGCACAATCGGCTGCGCGTGACACAGATCTACCGGCGGGAGAGCGGTGGGTGGAGGCTCGTGCACCGGCACGGCGATCACGTCCCCGGCTTCCCCCGGCCGGTACCGACCTCCGAGCAGGCCGCGGAGCGGTCGGCATGAGCGCGCCGGTGGCCCGGCTCGCCCGACCCACAGCGGTGATCCTGGCGGTCGCGATGCCCCTGGGGCCGGCTCTGATCGCGGTGCTGCGCGCGATCATGCCGACGTTCTCCGCGGGGACCGCGGCGGAGACGGTGCAGGCGGTGGCCGACGCACCCGGTCGCCACAGCGCCACCGTGTGGATCGGGACGGCGGCGCTGCTCGTGCTGCTGCCGGGCGTGCTCGCGGCGGCCCGGCTTACCCGCGCCGCCGCGCCCCGACTGACCTGGTGGGCAGTGGGGCTGCTGGTTCCCGGCTACACGATGCTCGCCTTCCTCGTCGCCGGTGACGCCGAGATGTGGTCGGCCGACGAGGCCGGCCTGGGGGCCTCGGCGTCGGCGCAGTTGCTCGACCACGGACATCCGGCGGTGGCCCTCGCCCAGGTTGTCTTCATCGTCGGACATGTCGTGGGAACCGTGCTGCTGGGCCTCGCGCTGCTGCGCTCCCGGAAGGTGCCGGCGGTCGTCGCCTGGGTGCTGACGATCTCCCAACCACTGCACTTCCTGGCGCTCGTCGTCCTCGGAGTCCAGGCGCTGGACGCCTCCGCGTGGGCCCTGACCGCGATCGGTATGGGCGCAGCCGCGTGGGCGCTCCTGCGCGAGGAATCGGGGACCGTCCCGATGTCACCGGCCAGCGCTCGCGTACCTGGCTGAACGAAGAAATGCATCAGCAGCCGTCGGACAGGCGGTAGGAGGAGGTGGCGTTCCATGTGGCGACCCGATGGTTGGAGTACTCGGTGCCGGCTCGGTGTCCTGGTACCGCACGGTGACGTGGGCCCGGAATCGGAGCTGCGGGCGATGGCGCCCGCGGCCATCGGGATCCACGCCGCGAGGGTGCCGTTCGGTGCGATCACGGCGGGTGGGGTGATGGACCCGACGATCCCGTTGGCGCCGGTGCGTGCCTTTGCCGGGCCACCCGGCGTCGACGATGCCACCCAGCTGCTGTCGACAGCACCGGTGCAGGCGATCGGGTACGGCTTCACCAGCTCCGCCTACGTCATCGGCGCCGCGGGTGAGGACGCGATGATCGCGCGCCTCCGCGATCAGGCCGGCGGGCTGCCCGTCGTCGCCCCGTGCGCAGCGGCAGTGACCGCCCTGCATGCGATGGGCGCCCGTCGAGTGGCCGTGGTGAGCCCACCGTGGTTCGACTCCCAGCTGAGCGATCTCGGTCGCGACTACTACCGGGCGGCCGGGTTCGAGGTGGACTTCTCCGCCTCCTGCGGTCTACCGAGCGGGCAGGACCTGATCACCCCGGAAGACCTGTACGGCTGGGTGCTGGCACAGGTGCCCGACAGCGTGGACGCGGTGACGATCGGTGGCAACGGCCTGCGTGCGGTGGGCGTCATCGAGGCGCTGGAAAGTGCACTCGGGCGCCCGGTGCTGACGGCCAATCAGGTGCTTCTGTGGGCCATGATGGCGGTCGCCGGTGCAGACCCCCACACGGTGAACGGGTACGGGCGGGTGTTCGGCACATCGCCTGACAGACCGGTCTGACACCCGGCGGCCTTGACCAACCCGGGTGCTCGGCGCCCTCGACCAGTCGGAGGGTTTCGTCGCTGAAGGTGCTGCAGGCGGTCAGTGCCCGCAGAACCCGACCCCGACGAGCGCCACGAGAGCCGGTCCGATGGTCACGGCGGCGACGAACAGGACCGTCATGACGTCGCAGCCTCAGTGAGGCTCCCGTCCTACCCACCGATGTGCTCTGCCGGTAGGAGCTATCTGCCTGGACCGGGCGGGTATCGGCGAGCCCCGTCGCCATTGGTCGGCCCGTCCCGATGCCGAGCTTCTCCGTGAAGGGCGGGATGGGCGTCGTTGGCGACGTCGAGATCGTGGAGCAGGCCATCGAGGAGGGCGTCACCGAAGGGGTCGGTCTGTACGGTCGTGGTCTCCGCGTCGGGCGCGACGTCCTGCGGCTCGGACCCGACGGGAGATCGTGCGTCGTGGTCGGCGCAGGCCGGGGTCCGGTGCGGGGGTGTCGCCTCCGCGAACTCCCGGAAGGCGGCGAAGGCGCGGGGCCCGTACACGGTGGCGGGTCCGCCGTTCATCAGGATGGCGACACCGATCGCCTCGGCGACCTCGTCGGCCGTCGCGCCACTGCGCGCGGCACCGTCGGCGTGGGCGGCGATGCAGCCGTCGCACTCCCTGGTCACGGCGATCGCGAGTGCGATGAGCTCCTTGGTGCTCGTGCTCAACGCGCCCGGTCCGAGCACGGCGCCGTGCAGTTGTGCGTAGGCCTTGTAGGTGTCGGGTATCGCCCGACGCAGCTCGCGCCCGAGCGTGCGCGCCTCCCGTTGCAGTGCGGCAGCGTCTCCCATGTCGACCTCCAGTGGCGTGGTGTGCTCCGGTCGGGGTGTCCTCGGCCGCCAGCATTCCGGGCCCGGTCGACCATGGCATGAGGCCTTCTCCCCGGTGGGACCGGTCCGTCCGGTCCGACGGAGCGGGTCGGTCAGTTCTCGGGCTGTTCGGCGAGCGTGCGCCGGACGTCGTTCATGTCGACGCCCCGGATCTGCTCGATGAGCTGTTCCAGAGCCGGCTCGGGCAGCGCGCCGGGCTGGGCGTACAGCACGACCCCGTCGCGGATGGCCATCAGCGTCGGGATCGAGGAGATGCCGAACGTCCGGGCGAGCTCGGTCTGGGCCTCCGTGTCGACCTTGCCGAACACGACATCGTCGTGCTTGGCGGCTGCCTTCTCGAAGACCGGGCCGAACATCCGGCACGGTCCGCACCACGATGCCCAGAAGTCGAGGAGCACGATCCCGCCGTCCCCGACGGTGTCGTTGAAGTTCTCGGTGGTCAATTCGATCGTCGCCATGGTTGCACCTCTCCTGTTCAGATACCCCCCACAGTATATCGAACGCGCATCCTGTCCGTGCTGTTCCCGTCCGGTGACATGGTCAGCCCGCGGGGCGGATCGTCCGGACGACGGTGTCGACGGCGAACCGCTCGGCGGCTCTACGACATGATCCACCTGGGCGTGAGTGCGACGTCCACGGTGCGCAGCCTCCATCTGACGGCGGCCTGCCCGGTCGCGACGCCGGCGGACCGGCAGCCCGGACCTCACTCCGAGGTCCGCCTGGTCAGGGAGCCGACCGGCGCTGCAGCGCGAGCCAGTTGAAGGACTGGTCGGCGCCCGACGGGGTGGTGTGGTGCTCGCGACGGCGGGCCAGCTCCACCCACCGCGAGGTGCCGCCGAGGGCGTCGAGCAGCTCGTCGGGCGAGTAGCGGGCCGTCGGCAGACCCGAGCAGGCCGTCGGCCCGTCCTCGGCGAAGGTGCCGATCACCGCGACGCCATCGTCCTGCAGGGCGGAGTCGAGCAGCGCGAGGTAGCGGGCCCGCGCGTCGGGGTCACGGAGGAAGTGGAACACGGCCCGGTCGTGCCATACGTCGAAGGTGCGGCCGGGTCGCCAGACCAGAAGGTCGGACACCACCCAGTGGACCCGCTCTGCAGCAGCCCCGAGTCGCTTCCGCGCGACCGCGAGCCCCTGTTCGGACACGTCCAGCGCCGTCACGTCGGTGTGACCGCGGGCCAGTACCGCGTCCACCAGTCGAGATGCGCCCGCGCCGACGTCGATCAGGGATCGCTCCGGGCCGACGTGGATGGCGTCGAGCAGGGCGAGTGACAGCGCGGGTGTCTCGGTGAACCAGCTGACTCCCCGTTCGCCGCGGTCGGTGTACACGGTGTCCCAGTGTTCGGCGTCGATCATGCGACCACCACGGTGGCCATCATCCCCGCGTCCTCGTGGTCGAGGATGTGGCAGTGGTAGACGCTGCGCCCGGGAACGGTGGTGAAGGGGATCCGGAGGCGGACCCAGCCGCGGGGCGGGATGATCACGACGTCCTGCGGGGTGCCCGTGGTGGTCCGGCCGTCGCTGGCCGCGGTCACGGTGAACGGCCACACATGGATGTGGAACGGGTGGGCGAGCGGACTGCTGTTGGTGACGGTCCATTCCTCGGTGCTGCCGAAGGCGATGGTCTGGTCGTCGCGGTTCGGGTCGAAGGAGCGCCCGTCGATGGAGGCGCCCATGCCGCCGCCCATGCCGTCGCCCATGCCCATCCGGAAGTCCGTCGTCCGCTTCCGGGTGACCGGTGCGGTGACGGGGGCCTCCGCGGTGAGGGTGGCGGGGAGTGACGCTGCTGCGCGGGGCGGGCCGGTGGTGACCAGCGTGGCCAGCGTCGTCGATGCGGTGCCGGTGGCGCCGGGGCCCATCATGGAGCCGCGGTCGTAGGCGGCGGTGACGAGCGCGGACCGGCCGGTGTCCCGGGGGCGGACGAGGAGGTCGGCGCGGTTGCCCGGGGCGAGGACGAGAGTGTCGTGGGCCGCCGGGCGCGGGAAGAACGAGCCGTCGAGGGCCATCTGGTCGAGCTGGTGGCCGTCGAGGTGCAGGGCCAGGAAGCGGGACGTGCAGGCGTTGACGATGCGCCAGCGCTCGGTGCTGCCCGGTGCGGCGGTGATGGTGGGCTGGTGCTGGCCGTTGACCAGCACCAGCTGTCCCTCCCGGCCGTTCGCCCGATCGGTGGCGGTGGCCGGGACGACGGCCCCGGCGTCGTCGAGGGTGATGTCGGTGATCAGCAGCAGCCGGTCGGTGGTGACCGGGACGTCGGGTCCGCGGTCGACGATCAACCCGCCCACCAGTCCGCCGTAGAGCTGGTCGGCGACCATCCCGTGGTGGTGGGGGTGGTACCAGTGGGTGCCGGCCGGATGGTCGGCGGGGATCTTGTAGAGGTAGTCGAACGACTCGCCGGGATCGACCCGCACGAAGGGGTTGTCGCTGTTGCCCCGGGGGGACACGCGCAGGCCGTGGGTGTGCAGGTTGGTCGGCTGCTGGAGACGATTGGTGAGCCGGACGGCCAGTTCGTCGCCGGGGCGCACGCGCAGGGTCGGGCCGGGGGAGCCGCCGTTGAAGCCCAGCGCGGAGGTGTCGCGGCCGGCCAGCCGGGCGCCGGCTGCGGCGGTGAGTTCGACCGCGAGCCGGCCGTCGCGGCTGTCGAGTACCGGGGGCTGGACGAGTTCTGCACCGCTGGCGCCGGGCAGGAACGTGGCGGGGGCCGCGGTGGCGCTCGCGATCCATCCGGTGGCGCCGGTGACCAGCCCGACCGCGCCGAGCCCTCCCAGGACCAGAGCGCGGCGGCGGCTGATCGGGGCCGGTGTCACAGGAGGTCGGCTCGACGGCGGTAGTCGTCGGCGTCGATCTCGCCGCGCGCGAGGCGTTCGTCGAGTATCTGGCGGGCCGACCGGTTCGGGACGGCCGGGCGTCCGGAACCTCGGCTCTGGACCATCCGGTAGGCGAGGTAGCCGAGCAGTGCGAGCCCGACGACGACGAGGGTCGGCCAGATCCAGAACCAGCTCATCGCTGTTGTACCCATCATGGTGGTGCGGTCCTTCCGGTCTGTAAGGGGTTCGACGGTCGTCGTCCCGCGTCGGGAGGACGAGGGGCCCTCGCCCTCTCCTGCCGGGCCGGAGGACCTCAGTCCTGGGCCAGGGAGTCGAGTGCGGCGGGCAGGCGCGTGGAGGCGTCCCTGGCGACGGCGGCGAGCTCGGCGTGGGGGTAGCCGTTGGTGGCTGTCACGGTACTCCCGCCGCCGTGTGTCCGATGGAGCGCAGCGGGCACCGTGGCGAGATCAGTGCGCAGCCGGCGGCTGCGACGGCGAGGGCTCCCACTGCGGTCCCGGCGGGCAGGAGCGCGGCTGCCGGCAGCTGCTGGAGCAGGACGAACGTGCCCATGGCGAGGACGAACCAGCCGAACGCCCGGCGTAGGGCCGCGGCGGGGACCCGTGCCGCGTAGTGCGCTCCGATCAGGGCGCCCACCACGGCGGCACCCGTCACGGTGAGGGTCAGCGGCCAGTCCAGGGCCGCTGCACCCAGGTGCCCGGTGAACCCGGCTGCCGACTGCAGAGCGATGACCAGCAGGGAGGTGCCGATGGCGGCGGGCATGGCGAGCCCGCCCAGCAGTGCGAGTGCCGGCACGACCAGGAACCCGCCGCCCGCTCCGACCAGCCCGGCGACGGCTCCCACGGCCGCGCCGGTGAGCAGTGTGCGGACCGGGGAACGGGCGGGGACGGCTACGGAGCCGGCGCGGCGGCCGCGGAGCATCGCGACGGCGGTGGCGATCATCATGACTGCGAAGCCGCCCAGCAGGACGGGACCGGGCAGATGCCCGCCGACCAGTCCGCCGGCGAAAGCACCGGCCATGGCCGCGGCGCCGAACACCAGGCCGGTGCGCCACTGCACGGTGCCGCGGCGGAGGTGGGGGATCAGCCCGGCGAGCGAGGTGACGCCGACGACGAACAACGACGTCGTGATCGCGCTGCCGGTGGGCACGCCGGCGACGTAGACCAGCAGCGGGACCATCAGGATCGAACCGCCCCCGCCGAGCAGGCCGAGGGTGACCCCGACCAGCACGGCGAGCAGGGCGACGAGGGCGACGGTCATGACGCTCATGCCGCGGCCCGGTCGGTGGTCGCCGTGAGCCCGGCGGCGACGGCCTGTGTGAAGTCGTCGTCGACGGCGACGACGTCGTGGCCGCGGGCGTGCAGCAGGGAGGCGACGATGCTCGCGCGGTAGCCGCCTGCGCAGTGCACCCACACCGGTCCGGCGGGGATCTCGTCGAGCCGGGTGAGGATCTCGTGGATCGGGATGTGCACCGATCCGGCGATCGCGGCCGTGGCCCGTTCGGGGGTGCGGCGGACGTCGAGCACGGCCGGGTCGTCGCCGGCGGCGAGCACGGCGGCGAGATCGGTGAACGTGGCGCGACGGAACGACACCGGTGTGCCGGTCCAGTCGGTGGGGCCGCCGGTGGCCATCGCGGCGGGCCGGTCGATGCCGACCCGGACGAGCTCGCGCTGGGCGTCGGCCACCTGGACGGCGGTGTCGCCGAGCAGGGTGATCGGGGTGCCCCAGGGGATCAGCCAACCGAGGTAGGTGACGAACTGCCCGGTGAGACCGACGTTGATGCTGCCGGCGACGTGCCCGGCGGCGAACGCGGTGCCGTCGCGCAGGTCCACGACCCACTCGCCGGCGTCGATGCGTCGGCGCAGCTCGCCCGCGTCGGCCACGGCGGGCGGGGTGAGGTCCGGGGTGTCGGGGCCGGCGCTGTTGGCCGGGGCCATGTGGGCGTAGTAGGCGGGGAAGGCGTCGAGCCCGGCGAGCAGGTCGCGGACGTAGTGCTCCTCGTCCAGGGTGAGTGCGGGATTGGCGCGGGTCTCGTCCCCGACGGTGCCCGCTGTGCCGCTCGCCGTCGCGCTCGCCGAGCAGAAGCTGCCGAACCCGTGGGTCGGGTGCAGGGTCGCGGCGTCGGGCAGTTCGGTGGCGAGACGGCGGGCGGAGTGCCACTGGGCGTGCACGAGGGTGTCGGTGTGGTCGGGCCCGAGGAGGTCCGGGCGGCCGGTGGCACCGAACAGGAGGGAGCCCCCGCTGAACACCGCGATCGGATCGGCTGCCGCGTCGAGCAGTGCATAGGACAGGTGGGTGTGGGTGTGGCCGGGGGTGTGCAGCGCCTTCACGGCCATGTCCGGGCTGATGGTCACGACGTCCCCGTCGTGCAGGCCGGTGCGCTCGAAGGCCACGTCGTCGTCGGCGCTGAGGAGGTAGGCGGCTCCGGTGGCCCGGGCGAGGGCGAGCCCGCCGGTGACGTAGTCGTTGTGGATATGGGTCTCGAACACGTGGGTGATCGTCACGCCGGCGTCGGCGGCGACGGCCAGGACCCGGTCGATGTCGCGCTGGGGATCGACCACGAGTGCGACCCGCCCGTCGTGGGCCAGGTAGCTGCGATCACCCAGCCCGGTGGTCTCGATCGTCAGGATCTCGATCATCGTGTCGCCTCGGTCCCGATGCCGCGCTCGACCGGCTGTCCGTCCTGGATCCAGGCTGCGGTGCCACCCCGGACGTTCACGGCCCGGATGCCCGCTCCGAGCAGCATCCGCGTGGCCTGGGCGCTGCGACCACCGGACTGGCAGACCACGTACACCGGGGTGTCCCGGGGCACCTCGTGCATCCGCGCGCCCAGCACCTTCAGCGGTATCAGCCGAGCGCCGGGCACGTGGCCGGCGCGGTACTCCTCGGCCTCCCGCACGTCCACCACCACCACGGCGGCGGCCGCACGCACCTGGGCCAACTGCTGCTGATCGATCTCCGGCAACATCTCTGAACCTCTCCGTCGGATGTACCCCCTGGGGTATCTGCGGCAACGAGGAAGGCGGCTCATTGATGCCCTAGGGGGTATCAGTGTGACGGACGCCACATGATACCCCATAGGGTATATTGGGACTCTCGCCGAACGATGGAGGTTCACATGTGTCAGCGGGCGACGTGCCGGAACTGCGGCAAGGCCACCTACCGCGGGTGCGGGCAGCACGTCGAGCAGGTCCTGGCCGGGGTGCCGGCATCACAGCGTTGCAGCTGCGCACCGACGTCGGGCTCGGGCGGTATGTGGCGGCGGTTGTTCCGCCGCTCCTGAGTGTGATCAGGGGCCGATGTCCCCGGAACGCGTCAGCTGGTCGGTGGGAATGCCGTTCCGGTCGGGACGGGCGCGGTCTGGCAGCGGGTGTCGAGGGTGTCGATCAGCGTGAGCACGCGGGCGACGGCCGGGTTGCCCTGCGCCTGACGCCGGGCGGACCGCGACCACCGGGACCAGGCGCATGTCGTTCTGGTCGACGACCGGGATGCCGTCGAGGTCGACGTCCATCCCGCGCACGGCGCAGATCTCGTCGACGCGGAGGCCGGAGCCGAGCACGAAGCGGATCAGGTCCGGGAGGTCCGCGCGGATGGCGATTTTGTCGGCGTCGACGTAGGCGAGCAGGGCCGGCGTTCCTCGGCGGTCAGGCGGCGCGGGGTGGCTTTGCGGTGCCCCGTCATCGCGGCGTCTGTGTTGTTCGCTTTGGCGGCTTCCCGGTACCCACTGTTCGCCGGATACACCGGACGTGCACTCGGTGGGAACGATGTCGTCAACCAGAGTCGGTGCCGCGGTGGGCCGTGCGTGCGCCGCGGGGCATGGACTGGGCGTAGCAGGCGAGGTAGACGGCGAGGAACTGGTTGGGATCGTCGAGGTCGATACCGAGCACGTCGAGGACCTTCGTGATCCGGTACGCCACGGTGTTGCGGTGCAGGTAGAGTTGTGCCGCCGTACGTCCGACGGACCGGTTGGTCTCCAGGTAGACCCGCAGCGTGGTGCTGTACTCCTGCTGCTTCGCCGGGCTGAGCGCGTTCAGCGGTGCGAGCAGGTCCTCGATGCTCTGCCGCACCGAGCTCGACGAGTACCACTCCACCAGCAGCCGGCTCAGCCCAGGCGCGTCGAAGAGCACGGGTTCGTCGAAGGCGCCGCGGAGCCGGGCGCTCTGGAGCGCGGAGTCCGCCTCGGCCCGGGAGGCCTGCAGGCCCGCCAGCCCCTCGTGCGCGCCGCCGATGCCGCACAGCACCCGCACCGCGGGGAACGTCTGCACGACACGGTCGAGGACGGTCTGCGCGGCGGACCGCAGTCTCCGCAAGCCAGCCGGGCCGTCAGGATGGTTGCGGTTGCGCAGCAGCAGGACCCCGCCCGCCCGTGGCGCCATGGTCCAGCTCCCGTCCTGCTGCGCCGCGGTCTGTGCCGCCACCCGGCTCAGCGTCTGGGAATAGTGGTAGGCGGTGACCGGGTCGTCCTGCGCCACGGCGAGCAGGTTCGCGAACTCCACGTCGACCACCTGGTTCCACGTCTCCACGTGGATGCCGATCGCCGCGGCCCGCCGGAGCAGCGGGCCGCTGTCCTCGGTCGCCGTGTCGAGCAGCTGGTTGAGCAACTCGCCCGCCGAGAGCAGGGAGAGCTGCTCGGCGCGGTCGGCCTCGGTGGCGTGGCGCGTCATGGCCGCCGCGATCCGCCACATCGCGAGCTGGGCCAGCGAGTCCTCGGCCACGACCGTCGGGGTGCGCTGGAGCCAGTGCCCACCGCGGTCGGTGAGTACCGCGGGGATGCCGACGAGCCGGGGATCGCGGGTGCCGAGTGCGAGCCCGAACAGCTCGGCTGCGCCGGAGCGCACCAGCAGCTCCTCGCCGTCGATGTCGTGGGTCTCCAGGCGGTCGACCTCGTCGCACACGCGAACGGCCCGCTCCAGCAGCGTCGGGACCTGTGTGTCGAGCATCCGGACGACGACGGTGAGCACCGCTGTGACGTCGGTGGCGCGGGTCAGCCGGATCAGCGGCAGGTCCTCGCGGCGGGCCAGTGCGAGTGCGCTGAGGGAGGGCTTCGGCGCGTCGGACTGCAGGACGAGACCCGCGACGCCGCGCAACCGGCGCAGCGCCACGTCGAGCTTGTAGCCCTGGGCCTCGCTCGATGCGGTGCGGCTCAGGATCACCAGCGACCCCGGCGGGCAGTCGCCGAGATCGCGCAGGTCCTCGGCGAGCCAGGCGGCCCGGACCTCCCGGTCGGGTGACCCGACGACGAGCTCGGCCAGCCCGGGTGTGCGCCGTTCCAGTTCGTCGAGCGCATCGGAGACGGTGAGCCGGATCATGGCTCACCCTGACCTGTGCCGGCCGCACAATCAACCCGCTGATGCTGTGCCGATCGCACATGGCTCGACCGCGCCCCGGGCAACTAGCTTCGAGACGGAAGCATTCGCCGAGAAAGGGGAGGCTCGTGACGGACATCCGTCGGCTCGGGATCCTGCTGCTCAGCACCACCGCTCCGGAACGTCTGCCGGAGCTTGCCGCCCTGTGCGAAGAGCTCGGCTTCGACGAGGTCTGGCTCGCTGAGGACTACTTCTTCTACGGCGGACTGACCGCCGCCGCGCAGGTGCTCGCCGCCACCACCCGGGTCAGGGTGGGTGTCGGTGTCGTCTCCTGCGTCGCTCGCCACCCGGCCGCCGCCGCGATGGAGATCGCCTCGCTGGACCGGGCGTACCCGGGCCGTTTCCTGCCCGGGATCGGTCACGGCGTCCCGGCCTGGGTACGGCAGATGGGACTCACCCCGAGGTCCCCGATGCGCGCCTTGACCGAGGCGGTCACCGGCATCCGTACGCTCCTGACGAGCCGCGAGCCCTACACCGTCGAGGGTGAGTACTTCACGTTCCGCGATGTGTCGCTGTTCCACCCGCCGGCCACCGAGGTGCCGCTCTACCTGGGCGTGATCGGTGCCAGGGGCTGCGAGCTGGCCGGGCGGATCGCCGACGGCAACGTGCTGTCCGTGCTCGCCCCCACGGAGTACGTCAGCTGGGCGCGGTCGCTCGGCGAGAAGGGTAGGAGCGAGGCCGGTCGCAGCGGCACGTTCAGCGTGCCCACCTACGTCCTGACCTCGGTCGGCCGGGACCGGGACTCGGCCAGGGCCGCGGTCAAGGAGTCGCTCGCGTTCTACCTGGAGGCTGTCGGCCCGACGCCCCTCACCGGCTCCATCGGCATCAACGAAACCATCGCGGAGCTGATCGCCGCGGGCGGCTATCAGGCGCTGCTCGACGGCATGCCGGAGGAGTGGATCGACGTCCTGGCGATCTCCGGCGGGCCCGACGAGGCCGCCGCCCGGATCGAGCAGTACTGGGCCGCCGGGGCCGACAGCGTCGTTCTCTCGCCGCAGCCCGCGGACGCGACCGAGGCCCAGCTGCGGCTGATCGCGGCCGACGTGCTCCCCAGGCTGAGCCGGTGACGGCCACCCACATCAGCCCGGACGACCTGCCCGCCCTCTCCGTCGGCTGCACGGTGTTCGCGGGCGGTGGCGGTGGGGACCCGCGAATCGGCGAGCTGATGGCGATGGTGGCGATCCGGGAGCTCGGGCCCGTCGAGGTGCGGCCGCTCGACGGCTTCGACGACGACGACCTGATCATGCCCTGCGGAATGATCGGCGCCCCCACGGTGATGATGGAGAAGATCCCCAACGGTGCCGAGGGCCGGGTCATCCGCGAGAGCTACGAGCAGCAGTTCGGCCGGCCGGTGGCCGCGGTGATGCCCTTCGAGATGGGTGGCATCAACGGGGTGCTGCCCGTGGCCTGGGCGGCCTACGCGGGTCTGCCGCTGCTCGACGCGGACTTCATGGGCCGGGCGTTCCCGGAGCTGCAGATGCTGACCCCGCACCTGTACGGGATGCCGGGCTCGCCCGCGGTGATCACCGACGAACGGCTGCAGACCATCGTCTTCACCACCCGCGACAACATCTGGCTGGAGAAGCTCGTGCGCAACGCCGTGGCGGCGATGGGCGGCTCCGCGTGCGGCGGGCTCTATCCGATGACGGTCGGCCAGGCCCGGCGCCCGGCGATCTCGGGCACGGTGACCCGCGCGATCCGCATGGGGGAGGCGATCCTGGGCGGCGGGGACGATCCGCTCGCGGCGATCGCCGAGGTGGCCCCGATGGTGCGGCTGGGGCAGGGCAAGGTGATCGACATCGAGCGGCGGACCAGCGGCGGGTTCGTCCGTGGCTCGGCGCTCATCGACGGCCTCGGCGACGACAAGGGCCGGCTGTTCCGGCTGGAGTTCCAGAACGAGAACCTCGTGGTGATCGAGGACGGCGAGCCGCTCGCGACCGTCCCGGACATCATCACGCTGCTCGACGTCCACACCGGCCACGGGATCGTCACGGAGATGATCCGTTACGGCCAGCGGGTCGAGATCGTGGCGTTCGACTCTCCGGCCGTCTGGATCACCGCCGACGGGCTCAAGGCGGTCGGGCCACGGGCCTTCGGATACGACTTCGACTTCGTCCCGGTCGCCGAGCGCGCATCCGGGTCGGCGCCGACGCGCGTGGCGGGGGGATTCCGTGCCTGAACTCATGGGCGGTCTGCGCGTCGGTATCGACGTCGGTGGCACCAATACCGACGCCGTCATCATGGACCCGCAGGACCGGCTGCTGGCGAAGGTCAAACACCCCACCACCCCGGACGTGACGACGGGGATCCTGTCGGCCCTGCAGCGCGTGCTCGGCGAGGTGGACGGTGCGGCCGAGCGGGTCACCCACGTCATGCTGGGCACGACGCATGCCACCAACGCGATCCTGGAGCGCCGCAACCTGAACCGGGTCGCGGCGGTACGGCTCGGCGGCCCGGCGACGCAGGCCATCCCGCCGTTGTCGAGCTGGCCCCCCGACCTGCGGATGGCGGTCTCCTGCGGGGAGACCATCGTCGACGGCGGCGTCGAGATGACCGGGGAGCCCATCGTCGCGCTCGACGAGGACGCCGTGTGCCGGTTTCTGGAGAGCGTGCGCGAGCAGGCCGAGGGCGTGGCGGTCTCGGGGGTGTTCTCCCCGGTGCTGTCCGACCAGGAGTTCCGCGTTGAGCAGCTGGTCAGGCAGGTGCTCGGTGACGTCCCCGTGTCGCTGAGCCACGAGATCGGCTCACTGGGGCTGCTCGAACGGGAGAACGCCTGTGTGCTCAACGCGGCACTGGTCGCGGTGGCGGGGCGGGTCACCGACGGACTGAGCAACGCGATGCGCGCGCACGGCATCGCCGCCGAGGCCTATATCGCGCAGAACGACGGCACGCTGATGAGCCTGGACTACGTCCGGCGCTACCCGATCCTGACCATCGGCAGCGGCCCGACCAACAGCATGCGGGGCGCGAGCTACCTCACCGGGTCGACGGACGCGCTGGTCGTCGACGTCGGCGGCACGTCCACCGACATCGGGATCCTGTCCTCGGGGTTCCCGCGGGAGTCGTCCACGGCCGTCGAGATCGGTGGGGTCCGCACCAACTTCCGGATGCCCGACCTGGTGTCGCTGGCACTCGGCGGCGGCACGATCCTGCGCGAGTCCGGCGGCGTCGTGGAGCTGGGCCCCGGGAGTGTCGGCTTCCGGCTGACGTCGGAGGCACTGGTGTTCGGCGGATCGGTGCCGACGCTCACCGATGCCATCGTGGCGTCGGGGCGCGGCGGCGGGATCGGGGACGCCACCCGGACCACGGCCCACACCGACCTCCTGCTGCGCTGCCTGGCCGCCTGTGCCGTCCGCATCGAGGAGGCGGTCGACCGGGTCAAGACGTCGGGCCGCGAGCTGCCGCTGATCGCCGTCGGCGGAGGCAGTGGGCTGATCCCCGAGACCCTCGCCGGGGTGGCCGGCGTGCACCGCCCGGAGAACTACGACGTGGCCAACGCCATCGGGGCTGCCATCGCGTCGGTGTCCGGCGAGGTCGACCGGGTGTTCAGCTACGGCAAGGACGGCCGCGACGACGCGCTGGCCGAGGCCGTCCGGCTGGCGCGCGACGAGGCGATCCGGGCCGGTGCCGATCCCGCTCACGTCGAGGTGGTGGAGATCGACGAGGTTCCGCTGGCCTACCTCACCGAGCCGGTCGCCCGGGTCCGCGTCAAGGCGGCCGGCCCCCTGAAGACCCACTGACCACCAGGAGCTGTGATGGAGCTGCACGCAGTCGACTCTCTCGATGCGGCCCTCGACGTGCTGGCCACGCGCGGTGAGCGCTGCCAGGTCCTCGCCGGTGGCACCGACGTGATGGTCCAGCTCGCCCGTGGGGAGATCACGCCCGCGGCCCTGCTGCACGTCGAGCGGATCGAGGCGCTGCGAGGGATCGAGGTCGACGGCCCGATCACCCTCGGCGCCCTCGTGACGCACCGCGAGCTGGCCAAGGGCGTCCTGGGGGACGGCTTCCGTTCGGTCGCCGAGTCCGCCGCCACCGTGGGCGGGCGGCAGACGCAGGTGGTGGGCACCATCGGGGGCAACGTCTGCAACGCCTCGCCCGCCGCAGACACCGTGCCCGCCCTGCTGGTGCACGACGCGACGGTGACCCTGCGCAGCAGCGCCGGGAGCCGGACCGTGCCGTTGAGTGCGTTCCTCGTCGGGCGCCGGGCCACCACCCGCGCGCCCGATGAGCTGCTCACCGCGATCGGCATGCCAGCGACCGGGGAGGGCAGCGGCGACGTCTACCTGAAGGTGGGCCGGCGAAGCGCCATGGAGGTGGCGATCGTCGGTCTCGCCATGCGGCTGCGGTTCGACGAGGCCGGCACGGTCACCGAGGCCAGGGTCGCGCTGGCGTCGGTCGGGCCCCGCCCGCAGCGCGCCACCGGCGCGGAGGCGGCGCTGGTGGGCGGCCCGCTCGAACCCGACCGCGTCGACGCAGCCGCGTCGGCCGTCCTGGACGGCGTCGAGCCCGTCGACGACCTGCGCGCGACCGCGGCCTACCGGCGCCGCGTCGTCCCCGGGCTGCTGCGCCGGGCGGCCGGGATCTGTGCACAGCGAGCGGGAAGGTGAGTGCGATGGAGCTGTCGTTCACGGTCAACGGGAGGCCCGCGGCCCTCGAGGTCGACGCCGCGGACACCCTGCTCGGCGTACTGCGGGACCGCTTGAGGCTCACCGGTACCAAGGAGGGCTGCAATGAGGGCGAGTGCGGTGCGTGCACCGTCCTGGTCGACGGGCTGCCGGTCGACTCCTGCATCTACGCCGCCGGAGCGGCGGCCGGGCGCAGCGTGGAGACCGTCGAGGGCCTGAGCGGCGACCAGCTGGGCGCCGCGTTGCAGGCCGCGTTCATCAGTGCGGGTGGGGTCCAGTGCGGCTTCTGCACTCCTGGCTTCATCACCACGCTGGTCGCGGTCCTGCGCGAGGACGACAAACCCTCCGAGGACGAGGTCCGCAGGGCGCTGGCCGGCAACATCTGCCGCTGCACGGGTTACAGCCAGATCGTCGACGCCGTCGCGGCGACCGTAGCCGGGAGGGTCGCGGGATGACGGTCATCGGCGAGCGTGTGCCCCGCGCCGACGGGCAGGCGAAGGTCAGTGGCGAGGCCGTCTACGGCGTCGACCACGAGGAACCGGGGATGATCTGGGGTGCGCTGCTGCGTTCCCCGGTCAGCTCGGGGACGATCACCCGGCTGGACACCGCGCCTGCGCTGGCGATGCCCGGCGTGCACGCCGTGATCACCGCGGCCGACGCCCCCGACGCCTACGCGGGCTGGGTGCTGCGCGACCAGCGGCTGTTCGCGTCCGACCGCGTGCGCTACGAGGGCCAGCCGATCGCGGCGGTCGCTGCCGAGACCCTCGCGCAGGCCCGCGCAGCCGCGGCGGCGATCGTGCTGGACGTCGAGGCGCTGCCGGCCGTTGTCGACCTGGAGCAGGCGATGACCCCGGACTCGCCGTTGGTGCACCCGGACTGGGAGTCCTACGTGCCGGCCGCGGGCCCGGACTTCCCCCGCCACGGCAACGTCGCCGCCGAGTGCATCGCCGACCCGCCCGGGGTCGACGAGGCGTTCGCCCGGGCCTATCGGGTGATCACCGATGAGTTCGTGGCCCAGCGCCAGTACCAGGCCTACATCGAGCCCAAGAGCGCCGTCGGCATCTTCCGCGGCGGGCGCTACACGGTGCACACCGCCCACCAGTTCCCGTTCAACGTCCGCGACCGCGTGGCACAGTTCCTCGACGTCCGCCCCTCGGCGGTGCGGGTGGTCGGCCACACCATCGGCGGCGGCTTCGGGGCCAAGCTCGACGCGGGCCTGGAGCCCTACGCCGCGCTCCTGTCGCGAGCGGCGGGCGGGCTCCCGGTGAAGCTCGTCAACACCCGCACCGAAGACCTGCTGACCTGCCCCAGCCGAGAGGGGGCGATCACCCGGATCCGCTCGGCGGTGGCCGCCGACGGCACCATCCTGGCCCGCGAGCTGGAAGTGATCGCCGACAACGGCGCCTGCAGCGGCGAGATGCCGTGGCTGGCCGCGATCGCGCTGCACTGCGCGCGCGGGGTGTACCAGGGCGGCCCGACCCGGGTGACTGCCCGGCTCGTCTACACCAACACCGCCCCGACGGGTGCGTTCCGTGGCGTCAACGGCACCTATCTCTATCACGCCGTCGAGCGGCACATGGACCACATCGCCGCCGAGCTGACGCTCGACCGCCGTGACTACCGGTTGCGGCTGCTCTTCGGGGACGGCGAGGAGCTGCTCAACGGCCAGGTACTGCACGAGGCCGGCATCCTGCGCCAGGGCTTCGACGCGCTGGAGGCCCTCGCGCCGTGGGCTGATCTGGAGGCGGGCCGCCGGCCCTATCGCGGCATCGGCATCGGCGCGGCGTGGTGGCTGACCAACCCCGGGCCCGGCAGTGCTGTGGTCTCGCTGCGTGAGGACGGCACGGCCGCGGTGGTCACTGCGGCCAACGACAACGGCTCGGGCGCAGTGTCGATCGGGGTCACCCAGATTGTCGCCGAACGTCTGGGCATCCCGCCGGAGGACGTGTTCGTCACGCTGCCCGACACCGACATCGCCGGCTACGACGGGGGATCGCAGGGCAGCCGCACCACCCGCGCCGTCGGCAAGGCCGCGCTGATCGCGGCCGACGAAGTCGTCGAGAAGATCAAGGCGGTGGCTGCGGGGTTGCTCGAAGCGGCACCGGACGACCTGGAGGTCGCAGAGGGCAGCGTCCGGGTCAAGGGCGCCCCGGGCACTCGCGTCCCGATCGCGATGGTGGCGAGCACCGCGCTGAACACCGTCGGCCCGCTGCAGGGCACCGGCTCGTTCGTCACCCCGTTCCCGGATTTCAACCCGAGCTGCGCGAGCGGGCTGCTGTTCCCGTCCTTCCCGACGCCGACCTACCACGTGCACATCGCGGAGGTCGAGGTCGACCCGGTGACCGGCACCGTGCGCGTGCTGCGTTACCTGGTGGCGCAGGAGGTCGGTCGGGTGATCAGCCCGGACGGCACATACGGCCAGGTCTCCGGAGCAGTCGCCCAGGGCATCGGCTACGCGCTGCACGAGAGCCTGCGGATCGGCGAGGACGGCCGCTACCGCGAGCGGACGCTGGAGAGCTACCGGCTGCCACTGGCCGTCGACATCCCCCGGGTCGAGTTCGTGGCGCTGGAGCATCCCGACCCGGACGGCCCGTACGGCGCCAAGGGGGTGGCGGAGGGCCCGGTGCTGCTGCCCGCCGCCGTGATCGCCAACGCGGTCTGCGACGCGATCGGCCGGCCGTTGAACAGCATCCCGATCACGCCGGAGGAGGTCCTTGCCGCCATCCAAAGCTGAGCCCGCCGTCCGACACCGGCAAGGAGAGCCCCATGACCATCGTTGAACCCCCCGTCACGACCCAGACCCGCTACACCGGCACTCCCGTCCGCCGCACCGAGGACCCACGGCTGCTCGCCGGCCGCGGCGAGTACGTCGACGACGTGACGGTCCCGAAGATGATCGAGGCTGCGGTCCTGCGCAGCCCCGAGGCGCACGCGCGGATCCTGAGCATCGACACCAGCGCGGCGCGTGCGCTCCCCGGCGTGTTCGACGTCATCACCGGCGCCGACCTGGCTGCCGTCGCCGGGCAGCAGCCGGTGATCTGGTTCCCGATCCCCGATCAGCGGATCGCGAAGACCCACGCTCTGGCGACCGACCGGGTGCGCTGGGTCGGCCAGGCAGTCGCGGCCGTCGTCGCCGTCGATCGTTACGTCGCCGAGGACGCACTCGAACTGATCGACGTCGAGTACGAGCCGCTGCCTGTGGTGGCCGACCTCGACGCGGCGCTGGCCCCCGACGCCCCGAAGCTCTACGACGACTGGCCCGACAACGTGAGCGGCTCGCTCACCTACACCTTCGGCGAGCCCGACGAGGCCTTTGCCGCGGCCGACGTCGTGGTGAAGGAGAGCTTCAACCACGGCCGGGCGTTCGGCTGCCCGCTGGAACCGCGCGGCGCCATCGTCGACTGGGATGCGTTTTCCGACACGATCGACGTGTGGCTGTCCACCCAGGCGCCGAACCTGGCCAGGGACCTGCTCTCGGAGGTCCTGGGGGTGCCGGTACACAAGATCCGCGTGCGGACGCCCAACCTCGGCGGCGGTTTCGGCAACAAGTTCGACTTCTACGGCGAGGAGGTCATCGCCGCGGTCCTGTCCAGGCGCACCGGCCGCCCCGTGAAGCTGATCGAGGACCGCCGCGACAGCTTCTTCGCCACCTCACACTCCCGCGACCAGCGCCTCGACTTCGAGATGGCGCTGACCAACGACGGCACGATCGTCGGCCTGCGCGGGATCTCCTACGGGGTGCTCGGCGGCGCGCTCGGGACCGTCGGCTCCGGCCCGCCGTGGGCATCGGTGTTGACCTGCATGGGGCCCTACAAGATCCCCAACCTGGACGTGACGGTCAAGGCCGTCATGACCAACCGCTCGCCCTACGGCTCCTACCGGGGCTGGGGTGTGCCCAAGGGCAACATCGTGCACGAGCGGCTGATCGAGATCGCCGCCCGCGAGCTCGGCATGGACCGCGCGGAGATCCGCCGCAAGAACTTCCCCGCTCCCGAGGAGTTCCCGCACTTCAGCGGGGTGGCGTTCACCTACGACAGCGGCCGTTACGCCGACTGCCTCGACCTCGCGATGAGCAAGATCGAGGAGCTGGGCTGGCGGGAGCGCCAGGCGCAGGCTCGCGCCGAGGGACGCTCGGTCGGGATCGGCTACTCGTTCCACGTCGAGCCGAGCGCGTACGGGCCCAGCCGCATCCTCAACCTTGTCGGCCTCGCGCACTCCGGCTTCGACGAGGTGACCCTGCGGATGGACTCGATCGGCAAGGTCACCGTCTACTCCGGACAGATCAACATGGGTCAGGGCACCCACACGATCTACGCTCAGCTCGCCGCCGACAGCCTCGGCGTCCCGATGGACGACATCGTCGTCGTCACCGGCGACACCGACTCCTGCCCGTACACCGGCTACGGCACCGGTGGCAGCCGGGCGGCGCCCCTGGGCGGCGCGGCCATCATCCGGGCGGGGGAGCGGCTACGGGCGAAGCTGCTGCGGATCGGCGCGCAACTGTTGGAGGCCTCCCCGGACGACATGGAGATCGTCGACGGGGTGCTCAGCGTCCGCGGCGCGCCTGGCCGGTCGGTGACCACCCGCGAGATCGGCGACGCGGCTTACCGCCGCCTGCTCGACCGGCTGCCCGAGGGGGAGATGCCGACCCTGGAGGAGGTCGACGTCTTCGACCCGCCGAACATGGCGACGTCCTACGGCTGCACCGCGCTGCTCGCCGAGGTCGACCGCGAGACCGGCATGGTGTCGTTGATCGACTGCCTGCAGGCCCACGACTGCGGCACAGTGATCAACCCGATGCTGGTGGACGGCCAGCTCGCCGGCGGGCTGGCCCAGGCACTGGGCGGGGCGTTGCTGGAGGAGCTGATCTACGACGACGAGGGCCAGCTGCGCACGGCGAGCTTCATGGACTACCTGCTGCCCACCGCCATGGAGATCCCGCCGTTCCACTTCTACCACCAGGAGACGCCCGCGCCCGACATCCCTGGCGGCATCAAGGGTGTCGGCGAGGCCGGCACCATCGCCGGCGTCTCGCTGGTCGGCAGCGCCATCGACGACGCGCTGAGCGACCTCGGCGTCACCGTCACCCGGTTCCCCGTCACCCCGCCGCGGCTGCTGGACCTGATCCGGGCAGCCCAGATCTCAGCATCACAGGCGAAGGAGGGCTCGGCATGAAACCCCCACCCGTCAAGTACGCGCGTGCCGGTGACGTCGCCGAGGCGGTCGCCCTGCTCACCGAGCACGGCTCCGACGCCAAGGTGCTGGCCGGCGGCCAGAGCCTCATCCCGCTGATGAACTTCCGGCTGGCGCGCCCGTCGGTGCTGATCGACATCAACCGGGCCGCGGGCCTCGACGGGATCCGCGTCGAGAACGGGAGCCTCGTGATCGGGGCCATGGCGCGGCAGCGTGACGTCGAGACCAGCGACGTCGCCGCCGGGGCCGTCCCGCTGCTGCCGCAGGTGCTGCGCCACGTCGGGCACGTCACCAACCGCAACCGCGGCACGGTCGGTGGCAGCCTGGCCCACGCCGATCCTGCCGCCGAGCTTCCGGCGCTGGTCACCGGCCTGGGCGGGGAGCTGCTCGTGCAGGGTCCCGGTGGGAGCCGGTTGGTGGCCGCGGAGGACTACTTCCTCGGCACGTTCACCACCGCCATGGAGTTCGACGAGGTTCTCACCGGTGTGCGGCTGCCGCGGTTGCCCGCCGGCACCGGCGTGGCCGTCGAGGAGTTGGCCCGCAGGCACGGCGACTTCGCCATCGTGGCCACCATGGCTGCGATCCACCTCGCCGCCGACGGCACGGTGGATCTGGTCCGGCTGGCGGCGAGTGGGGTGGCGTCGGTACCGGTCCGGCTGCACGGCGCGGAGGCGGTGCTGGCGGGGATCGCGCCGACGGCCGAGGCGATCGACGCGGCCGCCGAGACGGTGGCCGGCAGCATCAAACCGACCGGCGACGTCCACGCGCCGGCTGACTACAGGCGAGACATGGCCGGCCTGCTCGTGCGGCGGGCCCTCCGGACGGCGATCCAGCGAACCGAGGTGGCGGCATGAGCGACGACAGCCAGGCGGTGTCGGTGACCATCAACGGTCACCTCTACTCCGGAACCTGCGAACCCCGGCTGACCCTGGCGGACTTCATCCGCCACGAGTGCGGCCTCACTGGTACCCACCTCGGCTGCGAACACGGGGTGTGCGGGGCCTGCACGATCATCGTGGACGGCCGCAGCACGCGTGCCTGCCTGATGCTCGCGGTGCAGGCCGACGGCTCCGAGATCACCACCGTCGAGGGCCTGGCGAACGGTGCCGAGCTCAACCCACTGCAGGAGGCGTTCTGGAACAACCACGGTCTGCAGTGCGGCTTCTGCACGCCCGGGATGCTCATGTGCGCCACGGAGTTCCTCGAGGGCAACCCCGAACCGACTGCCGACGAGGTCCGCGAATGCATCTCCGGCAACCTCTGCCGGTGCACCGGCTACGCGTCCATCGTGGCCTCGGTGCTCAGCGCGGCGGAGGAGCTCAGGCGATGACCCACCGCGTGTACTTCCTGAGCAGACTGCACGACGGAACCGACCCGGCCACCTACGAGGGGTGGATCCGGACCGGCGACTATCCGGTGGCGCGGGCACATCCGGCGATCGTGTCCTACGACGTGACCCGGATCGACTCGACAGTCGACGGTGCCGGTGCCCCGTCGATCGACTATCTCGAGGTGCTCGAGGTGACCAGCCTGCAGGAGTACCAGCAGGCGATCGCCACGCCCGAGTTCGAGAAGCTCCTCGCGGAGTGGGCGACGTTTGTGGCGTCCGCAGAGGCACTCCACGGTGCGGTGATCGAGTAGCCGGTCAGCTCTTGTCCGCGCAGGTGGGTACACGCAGGTGCGAGCTGCCGGGCCGCGAACGGCGATGGCACCTCGCGGCCCGGCCACTCAACTGTTGGTCGATCCGATCTTGCTCATCAGCCGCAGCACGTTCTGATCACCTGTCGCCGTCGAGCTCGACGACCGTGCCCTCGACCTTGATCTTCGCCATGATCACGTAGCACGCCTGGACTGCGGATAGTTCGTTCGTATCCCCGGCGCCCGGTCGCCCTGCTGGATCAAGGCGGCTGTCGATTCGGCGACGCAGAAAGGGTCGGGGCTGCACTGTCTCGCGGGTGGCGGCCCGGTGCAGTCGACGGGCCTGACACACCACTGCGTCGCCGGGTTCATCGACCGGGTTCACTGATCACGAGCCGCCTACCAGGGCGGCCCGATGATCCGGGTCCCGCAGCGGCGTCGCCGGGTCGACCCCGACACCGGCCGCTACCGGCGACTCTCCCCGGCGCAGAAGGACGTCAACACCCCGCACGCCGCCAGCGTGGGCCGGGTGAGCGGGTCAACGCCGAGCTGAAGAACTGGCGGATCCTGCGCAAGATCCGCTCCAGTCCCAGCCGGGCTTCCGGACTCGTTGCCGCAGTTCACACCCTCATGATCGCCAGCACCTGATCAGGTTGGCAAAGGCTCAATGTCGCCTCTTGCCGCTGATGTGTCGTCCGCTGGGGACGTGTGGGCTCCGGCGCGTTGCGTGAAGGTGGAGGCGGAGCCCGGCCGGGTCGCCAGGGAGGGGTGGTGTCGCCGGCCGGGTCCCGCCGCTGGAGGAGGGCGCTAGCCCAGCCGGTAGCGCAGGTGGTCGAGTTCGTCGCGCAGCACATCGGGCAGCTTGGCTCCGACGGTGTCGAACCACTGCTCGATCAGCGGCAGCTCGGCAGCCCATTCGTGGCTGTCGACGGCCAGCGCCGCCCGCAGGTCCGCGGCGGGCACGTCGAGGCCGTCGAGGTCGAGCGCATCGGGGGTGGGCACGAACCCGATCGGGGTGTCGACCGCGGCGGCGGTCCCCTCGATGCGGGCGATCGCCCAGGCCAGGACCCGGGAGTTCTCCCCGAACCCGGGCCAGAGGAACCGGCCGTCGTCGCCGCGGCGGAACCAGTTGACGTAGAAGATCTTCGGCAGGGCGCCGGCGTCGGCGTTCTTGCCGGTGTCGATCCAGTGCCGCAGGTAGTCCCCGACGTGGTAGCCGATGAACGGCAGCATCGCCATCGGGTCGCGGCGCACCACTCCGACCTGCCCGGTGGCCGCCGCGGTGGTCTCGCTCGACAGGGTGGAGGCGAGGAATGTGCCGTGCTGCCAGTCGCGGGCCTCGGTGACCAGCGGCACCGTGGAGGCCCGGCGGCCCCCGAAGAAGATCGCCGAGATGGGAACTCCTTGGGGGTCGTTCCACTCCGGGGCGAGGATCGGGCACTGGGATATCGGGGTGCAGTAGCGGGAGTTGGGGTGCGCGGCCGGTTCGCCGCTGGCCGGCGTCCATTCCTCGCGTTTCCAGCTGAGCAGGTGCTCGGGCGGGGTGTCGGTGGCGCCTTCCCACCACACGTCCATGTCGTCGGTGAGCGCGACGTTGGTGAAGATCGTGTTGCCCTGGCCCAGGGTGGTCATGGCGTGCGGGTTGGTCTTCTCCCCGGTACCGGGGGCGACGCCGAAGAACCCGTACTCGGGGTTGACCGCGTACAGCCGACCGTCGCGGCCGAACCGCATCCAGGCGATGTCGTCACCGAGGGTCTGCACCGTCCAGCCCGGGATGGTGGGACGCAGCATGGCCAGGTTCGTCTTGCCGCACGCCGACGGGAATGCGGCGGCGACGAAGTGGACCTTCTGGGCGGGCGAGGTGAGTTTCAGGATGAGCATGTGTTCGGCGAGCCAGCCCTCGTCGCGGGCCATCACCGAGGCGATCCGCAGCGAGTAGCACTTCTTGCCCAGCAGCGCGTTGCCGCCGTACCCGGATCCGTAGCTCCAGATCTCCCGGGTCTCCGGGAAGTGGGTGATGTACTTGGTCGTGTTGCACGGCCACGGCACGTCGGGCTGGCCGGGCTCCAGCGGTGCGCCCACCGAGTGCAGACCGGGTACGAACTCGGCGTCGCGGCTGAGCAGCTTCAGGGCGGCGGTGCCCATCCGGGTCATGATGTGCATCGACACCACGACGTAGGCGGAATCGGTGATCTGCACGCCGAGCTTGGGATCGGTGGCGCTGAGCGGGCCCATGCAGAACGGCAGCACATACATGACCCGCCCGCGCATACAACCCCGATACAGCCGCCGCAGGCGCTGCTTCATCTCCGCGGGGTCCATCCAGTTGTTGGTGGGCCCGGCGTCGGCCTCGTGGGTCGAGCAGATGAACGTGGAGTCCTCGACCCGGGCCACATCGGCCGGGTCCGAGGCGCACCAGAACGAGTTGGGCTTGGCCTCCTCGGACAGCTGCACGAACGTGCCGGCGTCGACGAGCTTTCGGGTCAGCCGCTGCCACTCCACCGCCGATCCGTCACACCACACGACCTCGTCGGGGGTGGTGAGTTCGGCGACCTCACGGACCCAGTCGAGCAGCCGCCGGTGGTCGGTGGGGGCCTGGTCGAGACCGGGAAGGGCTGCTGCGGTCATCGCGTGTCTCCTCACGGGCGCAGGCCGCTGTCGCCTGCGCCCCTTGTCATCGAACGAGATGCGGGTACGGGAAAGCGGCATCGGCCCGGGTCTGACCGGGATGGGTCGGCTCGGATCGGCCGGCTTGGGGCAGGCCGGGCAGGGGCTGTCCGGCGGGGGTCGGTTCGGCGAGGGCCCGCGCGCAGGCTAGACAGGTGGCGACGTCCGGAGGGCCCCATGCGTGGGCGGCGGCGAGCAGGCCGGGCAGGGCGAGCAGCGGGGCGCGGGGATCGTCGAGGGTGATGCGTGGGATCGGGGGGTCGAGCGCGGCGTCCTGGCTGCTCAGCGCGGCGGAGCCGAGCAGGTCGATCACGACCGCGCCGCGGCGGGCGAAGGCGCGCAACGGGAAGTTGTGGGCGTCGCCCAGGTTCCAGCTGTCGATCTCCCCGATCCCGGTGGCCACGGCGAGCGCGGCCACCAGGGGATTGTGTTGGGCGCCCGCAATGACCACGCGTGCGGCGGCGGGGGCGGTGCCGGCGCGGTCGAGGGTGCTCAGCAACGCGGCGATCAGAGCGACCGCGGTCGTCTGCCGGTCGGTGATCACCGCCACGGTGTTGGCGAGCGCGCTCTGGGCGGCGCGGCCCCGGACCGGGTTGGTGTGCATGAGGTAGACCGCGCTGAATCCGGGGGCCGCCCGACGTAGTTCGGCGGTCAGCTCCGCCACGTTGTCCGCGGTGATCAGCATCGCGGTTGCCCCCGTCCCGCTGTGCTCGCGCACCAGGGCGGCGGTGCTCAACAGTCCGCTCAGCACGCTGGTTCCGCCCTCGCGGTGGAAGTCGCTGCCGTCGCTGACCACGGCCAGGCCGCGGGTCGCGCAATGGGAGACGACCGACTGCGGAGGAGGTGTCGTCCGGGGTGTCGTCACGGGTGTCGCCGCCCGCAGCTGCGGGGTGTCGCCGCGGGCGGCGTTCCCGGGTTGTCCTGCTCGGCGCCACCGGTCAGCGGGCTGGCCCAACACCGCGCTCGGTGCACCCCGATCCCGGGCCGCGGGGCCGGCTGGGCGCAGTGGCCCGATGCCCCGCGTGGCACCGCCGGGCGCCGCGAAGGGGCCGCAGCGAGGTCCGTCATGTCGGTCAGGTCCTGCAGGAGGGCCCGGCGCGGATGGGCCGTGCGCGGCAGTCCCACCCGGTCGGCGAGGGCGAGGGTGCGCCGAACCGTCTCGATGTGGTTGTGCGGGTCGGGGTTCACCATTGCGCATCTCCTCCGTCGCTCCAGGACTCAACAGTATTCGCACTTTACAAGGTCTGCAAGTGTTCAGCTTGTGAGGTGAGCCATGCGCGACGACACGGCGGTGTGGACGGCGTGGTCGGCGGGTGTGTGAGGGCTGCGGCGAGGATGGGTCCTCGGCTATGGCCGGGTGAGGGCGAGATGCAGCGTGACGGCGCCGGCGATGGCGTCGGCGACGTCGGGGGTGCCGGTGGCGGGATCCCGGTCGGGTACGCCGTGCAGGCGGCGGCGGGCCGGCGTGGCGTGGGCGACGGCGCGGGCGACGGCTTCGTAGATGCCCAGGCCCAGGGGCGGCGCGGTGGCGGGGTACTCAGCGAGGGCCCGTAACAGTCCGGGCGCGATGAGCATGCGGCCGTCGTCCAGGGCGCGCGGGGTGATCACTGATCCCTCGGGGCGGTCGAGTTCGAACCCGACAGCGCTCAACTCACCCTGCTCACCCAGTGCGGGTGCTCCCATGGGGTTGCTGCCTGTGGGGTTGCTGTCCGGGGCATGCTGGAGGTCGATGACCACGTCGGCGTCGCGGGCTGCGCGATGCAGCGGGAACCAGGCGGCATCGGGGGTGTTCCACAGGGTGATGTCGGGAAATCCGGTCGCGAGCAGCAGTGCCGACAGGATGGGCATGCGGGTGGCGTCGGCGATCAGGATCCTGGCGCGGTACTGGTCGCGGCCCAGACCGCGCAGGTAGACCAGGGCGGCGGCGGTCAGCGCGATCGCCGTGGCGTCCTCGTCGGTGAGCACCGGTCGGCCACCGGCTTGCTCCACGAGTCGTTGCACCGAGCGGGCCCGTGTCGGGCTGGTGCGGGTCAGCAGGACCGCGGTGATCTCGGGCGGGAACTGGCGGATCTGCTCGGCGACCGTGTCGGTGGCGTCCCACTGGGACGCGGGCCTGGTCACGGCGGGGATCCTGGCCAGTCTCTGGAGGGTTGCCGCGTCACCGGCCAGGATGGTGGCCAGTGGTCTTCCCGGCTGCGCGGGCGGGCCGTGGCCGGTGCCGTCGCCGATGACCGCGACCTGGCGCAGTGCCCGCCCGGCCGGATGGAGCGGTCGGGGACTGTCCACCCCGCCGCCGGGGTTCGCGGGCCGACCGTCGTCGGGTATCGCCGGCGAGGCTGTCATCGGGCACCTCGGTCCGCGCGGACCTGGCCGGCGCGGGCGGCCAAGCTCAGCCGGAACTGCATGATGGGCATTTCCATTCCTCGGGTGCGCTTTCTGGCCATCGGCAGCAGGGTTGCGCACGGTGGACGGGCCCCACTACGGCCACGCCACATGGACAGGAATCGCCACCTGGCCCGGTGGAGTCGGTCCGCGGGAGGAGTCGCAGGTGTCGAGGTCGACACCGTGGTGCCCGGCGGTGTCGAGCAGGTTCTGTAGACGCGCCCGGTGCAGATAGGTCTCGTAGGGAAGCCCCACCGCCCGGTCGGCGGCCAACCTCGTCAGGACGACGTCGACCTCACCGTGCAGCTTCGTGATCACGCTGTCCAACTCCTACGACTCGTCCGACACGAACAGTCCGAACGATATCGTGACTTGCGAAACATTGCAACTGAGAAAGTGCTGGGGTTGGCATAGTCTCCCGGGGGACGTGGTTCGTGGAGGTTTGCCGACCCCTCGTGCCGCGGACCGATCGGGTGGATGGACAGGATTCGAAGGGGAACCCTCATGTATGTGCGGATCAACACGATCTTCGGTGACGTGAGCAAGGTCGACGCGGCGGTCGAGTACATCGAAACGTCGGATCGGCCGGTGGTCGAGGCGGCGGCCGGCAACAGTGGTCTGGTCACCCTGGTCGACCGGGACGCCGGCCTGATCGTGGCCGCGTCGTACTGGGACGAGCCGCTGCACTCCTCGGAGGCCGTGCTGACCCGGGTGCGGGAGGGGGCGGTCGCGGTCGCCGGGGGGGATCTCAGCGTGGAGAGCTTCGAGGTGGTGGCCGGGGCGCAGCCGGCAGCGGCGCAGCCGGGGGCGGCGGTGCGTTTCGGGCGCCTGCAGATCGAGCTGGCCAGGATCGACGAGGCGGTCTCGTTCTTCGATGAGCAGGTGCTGCCCGTGCTCACCGCATGCAGCGGTCTGTGCAGCATCCAGATGGTGCTCGACCGCAGTTCGGGGGCCGGCATCGTCGCGACCGCCTGGACGGACACGGCCGCCGCCGACGCCGCCGGGGAGGCCGTGGCGCGGCTTCGTGGCAGCGCCACCGACCGGGGCGGGGTCAAGTTCCTGCAGGTCGAGGCCTACACGCTGATCCGCAGCTCCATGCGGCTGAGCTGAGTGGCTGACTGAGCGCCCGGGGCGTCACCGCGGTGCGCAGGAGCGACCCGGGTGATGGGTCTGGCCGGGCGGCGAAGGATCCGGTGGTGCGTCTCAGTGGCCGGTCGTGGCTGCTGGCCGCGGGCATCATCGTCTTGTTGGGGTACGGCGTGCTCGGCTATCTGCTGTTCGGGTTCGATCTGGTGGACGCGGTCTATCTCACGGTCTCGACCCTGACCACGGAGGGGTTCGCGACACCGGTGGCCTTGTCGGACGCCGCGAAGATCTTCACGGTGAGCCTGTCACTGTTCGGGGTGTCGGTGTTCGTCGTCGTGCTCGGGGTGCTGGCCACCGGGCTGGTCGACGGGCAGCTTGTCGCGAGGTCGAGGAGGCGGTCCATGCAGCGACGTATCACGGGGCTGCGGGGGCATCACATCGTCTGCTCCTACGGCCGGGTCGGGCGTGCGGTGGCCCGTGAGTTCGAAGCCGACGGTGTTCCCTTCGTCGTGATCGAGGTGAAGCCCGAGCTGGAGCCGGAGCTGCGCCGAGACGGTGTGCTGTTCCTGCTCGGAAACTCCTCATCGGAGGATCTACTGCGTGCGGCGGGGATCGAGCATGCGCGGGGGCTGGTGTGTGCGGTGGACTCCGACGCCGAGAACGTCTACATCACGTTGGTGGCCCGGTCACTCAACCCCACCATCGCCATCGTGGCCCGGGCCTCGGAGGATGCCGCGGCGGACCGGCTCTACCGGGCGGGGGTGGAACGGGTGGTGTCGCCGTACGCCACGACCGGGCGGCGCATGGCGTTGATCGCGCTGCGACCCGAGGTGGTCGACTTCTTCGATCTTGCCCGCAGCGGCGCGGCAGCGCTGCGGATGGAGGAGTTGATGGTCCCGGCCAATTCGGGGCTGGTGGGCCAGACCGTGCAGGAGCTGAGCGGTTCGGCCACCGCGCTGCTGATCCGCCGAGCCGGCGGCGAGCTGCTGCCCAACCCCGCCGGCGAGACGATCCTCGAGCCCGGCGATGTGGTGGTGATGTTCGGCGAATCAGACACCCGGCGGCCGCCGGGCTAGATGCCGGCGCCCCGCCGGGCCCAGGCCTGCGCGATCGGTATCGCTGCTGGCGCAGGGCGGAACGGGGTCGTGGGGGACCGGTCCCGCCGGGGCCGGTCGTCGTGGGGACATCGCAGGGGGAGCTTGTGACCGATGCTGTCGCTGACCACCGCGATGGTGCCGACCCTCCGCCCACCCCGACGGGGGTGGGGTGCTCCTCCCGGTCGGCTGCCGGTTGCCGGCGCTCATCGGGGCTCCCATCAGCTCCCGTTCGCCGTTGGGCGGGTGCCGGGCGCGGTTCGAGCGCCGTTGCACGGGGGTGTTCCTGCCCGGGCAGGCCGCTAGCGCGACCGGGGGTCGTCGCCGGGTGTCTCCTTGCGGGCGACCGCGAGCGCGGCGACCTCGGACGGGGCGGCGTGGCCGCCGGCGTGCGCCTCTTCGCGGAAACGTTGCACCAGGTGCGGGTAGTGCAGCTCGAACGCCGGACGCTCCGACCGGATCCGGGGCAGCTCGGTGAAGTTGTGCCGCGGCGGCGGGCAGGACGTGGCCCACTCCAGCGCGTTGCCGAAGCCCCACGGGTCGTCGACCGTGACGACCCTGCCGTACCGGTAGCTCTTGAACACGTTCCAGATGAACGGCAGCGTCGACGCGCCGAGCACGAACGCCCCGATCGAGCTGATCATGTTCAGCGTGGTGAAGCCGTCGGACGGCAGGTAGTCGGCGTAGCGGCGCGGCATACCCTCGTTGCCCAGCCAGTGCTGCACCAGGAACGTCAGGTGGAAACCGACGAACGTGAGCCAGAAGTGGACCTTGCCCAGCGTCTCGTCCATCATCCGGCCGGTCATCTTCGGGAACCAGAAGTAGATGCCGGCGTAGGTGGCGAACACGATCGTGCCGAACAGCACGTAGTGGAAGTGCGCCACCACGAAGTAGGTGTCGCTGACGTGGAAGTCCACCGGCGGCGACGCGAGCAGGATGCCCGTGAGGCCACCGAACAGGAACGTGACGAGGAAGCCGAGCGCGAACATCATCGGCGTCTCGAACGTGATCTGGCCCTTCCACAGGGTGCCGATCCAGTTGACGAACTTGACGCCCGTCGGGATCGCGATGAGGAAGGTGGTGAAGGAGAAGAAGGCCAGCAGGACCGCGCCGGTGGCGTACATGTGGTGGGCCCACACCGCGATCGAGAGCGCACCGATGGAGATGGTGGCGTAGACGAGCCCCTTGTAGCCGAAGACGGGCTTGCGGGCGAACACCGGGAAGATCTCGGAGACGATGCCGAAGAACGGCAGCGCCACGATGTAGACCTCGGGGTGGCCGAAGAACCAGAACAGGTGCTGCCACAGGATCACGCCGCCGTTGGCGGGGTCGAACACGTGGGCCCCGAGGTGGCGGTCGGCGGCGAGGCCGAGCAGCGCGGCGGTCAGCACCGGGAACGCGATGAGGATCAGGATCGCGGTGACGAAGATGTTCCAGGTGAAGATCGGCATCCGGAACATCGTCATGCCCGGCGCACGCATGCAGACGATGGTGGTGATGAAGTTGACGCCACCGAGGATGGTGCCCAACCCGGCCACGACCAGGCCCATGATCCACAGGTCGGCGCCGGCGCCGGGGGAGTGGATGGCGTCGGAGAGCGGGGTGTAGGCGAACCAGCCGAAGTCCGCCGCCCCGCCCGGGGTCAGGAAGCCCGACAGGACGACGAGCCCGCCGAACAGGAACAGCCAGTAGGAGAAGGCGTTGAGCCGCGGGAACGCGACGTCGGGCGCACCGATCTGCAGCGGCACGATGTAGTTCGCGAACCCGAACAGGATCGGGGTGGCGTAGAGCAGCAGCATGATCGTGCCGTGCATCGTGAACAGCTGGTTGTACTGCTCGTTGGACAGGAACTGCTGCCCCGGCACCGCGAGCTCACCGCGCATCAGCAGCGCCATGGCGCCGCCCGCGAGGAAGAACCCGAACGACGTGACCAGGTACAGGATCGCGATGTCCTTGGGGTCCGTCGTGTGCAGCATCTTCAGCAGCATGGATCCCTTGGCCGACTGACGCGCCGGGTACGGGCGCGACGTGATCGGCTTGGGGGCGACAGCTGTCACTGTGGCTCGTCTCCTGCACTGGGCGCGTCGTACCGACCGGCCCGGCCGTGGGGTCGTAATGGCTCGGGTGGATCGTAGCTCTACTCGCTGTCGAAGGCGCCCCGAGGGTTCGGATCAGTGGGTCGGGTGAAAGGAACGCCATGGGATCCACGAACGTCATCATCGGTCCGGCGCTCGTGGTGGCGATGGTGGCCGCCGTGCTCGTCGCGGCCGGTGTCGCCCGCGCCACCGGGCTCGGCACGGCCCGGCAGACCGTCGTCGCGGCCGTGCGGGCGACCCTGCAGCTGGGCGTCGTCTCGCTGCTCATCGGCGCGATCGTCGCCTCGTTCTGGTTCAGCACGGCCTTCGTCGGCGTGATGCTGGTGGTGGCCGCCCGGACCGGCGGGAAGCGCATGACCGACGACCGCAGTGGCTGGTGGGCGGCCCTGCCCATCGCGCTCGCGCCCCTGCCCGTGGTGGGCGGGCTCGTGCTGGGCGGGGTGGTGCCGCCGACGGGCATCGCGGTGATCCCGATGGCGGGCATCCTCATCGGCGGCACGATGACCGCCTCCGCGCAGGCCGGCCGGCGCGCCCTCGACGAGCTGGAGGCCCGGCGCGGTGAGGTGGAGGCGGCCCTGTCGCTCGGCCTGCTCCCCCGCGATGCGGCGATGCTGGTGGCCAAGGGATCGGCCGCGCAGGCGCTGGTGCCGCCGATGGACCAGACCCGCACGGTCGGCCTCGTCACACTGCCCGGCGCGTTCGTCGGGATGCTGCTGGGCGGCGCCACCCCGGTCGAGGCCGGTGCGGTGCAGCTGCTCGTGCTGGTGATGCTGCTCGCGGTGGCGACCGTCGCCGTGGCCGTCACGGTGGAGCTGGTGTGCCGTGGCCTCGTCCGCCGGACCGGCGAGCCCGCCCAGATCGTGACGGAGCGGGCCCACTACCGGATCGGGACGAACAGCTCCTCGAACAAGCCGGAGCTCTCGGCCGGGCTCGGCTCGCCCTCGACGATGTAGAACTCCACGCCCAGACCCATCGCGAACATCGGCTCGGGCATCGTCAGCATGAAGTGGTCGGGCGACATCTGGCTGGCGTGTGCGCGCATGGAGTCGCGCTTCTGCGTGGTGAAGTCGACGGCCTCGACGCGGTGGGTGATCTCCGACTCGGGCTTGCCCATCTTCTCGACGCCCTCGGGCAGCTCGCCGCCGGCCTGCTTGGCGCCGCGCGCCATCCAGTCTCGGTTGATCGTGCTCTGCGCCACCACCGGCACGGCCGCGAGCTCGGCGGCGCGACGACCCACGCGGTGGACCTGGATGTGGTCGGGGTGGCCGTAGCCGCCGTTGTCGTCGTAGATCGTGAGGACGTCGGGCTCCTCCTCGTCGAGGATCACGGCGAGCAGCTTCGCGGCGTGCTCGACGTTGGCCTGCCAGAAGCAGTACGGGGCCTCGTTGCTGGCCTCGCCCATCATCCCGGAGTCGGTGTAGGGCAGGAACTCCACGCGCTTGGCCCCCAGCACCGCGGCGGAGGCGTAGCACTCGTCCGAGCGCCGGACGGGCAGTTGCTCGCCCGGCTCGAGGACGCCCGGCACGGGCTCCCCCAGCTCGCCGCGCGTGGCGAAGACGAGGACCACCCGGTGGCCCGCGGCCGCGGCCTTGGCCAGGGTGCCGCCGACCGCGATCGACTCGTCGTCGGGATGTGCGTGAAAGGAGACGATGGTGCCCACGGCCGAAACCCTACGCAGGGCTCACGCCAGGATCCGGGTGAGGGCCGGGGCCACGTCCGCCAGGCGCGTGACGGTCTGGGCCCGCCCTCCCCCGCGCGTGGCCAGCGCCGCGGCGGCGGTCTCCGCCTCGGCCCCGCCCAGCGGGACGAGTACGTGCAACCGGTCGATGCCGCCCAGCGCGTCGGCGGGCTCGTCACCCGCGGTGTGCAGGCAGTCGCTGAGCAGCACCACCATGCGTTCGTCGGCCACGGCCCCGGCGAGCTGCTTCGACGCCTCGCGCAACCCCGCCGCGAGGTCGGTGGTGCCGTGCCCGCGCAGCGCCACGAGGTCGCTGAGCAGCTCCTCGGGCGGGCGGCGCACCCCCTGTGCCTGCAGCACCTTCACCCCCGCGCCGAACGCGAGGACCGACGGCTGCAGCTGCGGCGGCCCGTTCTCGTTGGCCACCACGACCCCGGCGGCGGCCACGGCGGCCAGCGCCACGGCGAGACCCCGCATCGACCCGGAGATGTCGACGACGAGGCAGACGGCCCGGCGGTGGGCCGTCCACGTGCGGGTGACCAGCTCCTCCGGACGCCGGGACACCGACGGGTCCCAGGCCTCGAGGGTGCGGTCGAGATCCAGGTCGCCGTCGAGGCGGCGCGAGGGCCCGAGCCGCCGCGTACCCCGTGCCTTCGCCGGCCCGACCCGGCCCAGCCGGATGAACACCCGCCCGGCCAGCCGGCGCGCGGCGGCGCGCAGCTCCGCGTCCGTGGCGACGGCCATGTCGGCCAGCAGGGAGGCCGCCGCCTCCGCGTCCTGGGCCGCGAGCGCGTCGAAGGCCTCGCCGTCGAGCTCACCCAGCTCGGGTGAGACGTCCTCGAACGCGGCGTGGTTGGCCGCGATCTGCTCCCGGCTCTGCGTGCGCCCCGCCTGCTCGCGACCGGGCCGGGACCGCTGCTGGAAGCCCGGGTTATGCCCCGGGCTGGGGGCTTTTCCCTGGTTGTCACCGCCGTCCGCGTCCGGGGACTCCGGGGGGTCGGTCTCGGCGTCCTCCGCCGGCCAGTGCGTCTCCAGCAGCTCGTCGATCACCGACTCGGCCGTGCGGTCGACGCCGTCGGTGATCCGGATGCGGCCCGACAGCGCGGCGTACGCGGCGTCGCGCGCGGTCTCCCGCGACGGCGAGGCCTCGGCGCGCAGGTCGGCGAGCGCGGTGAGCACGAGCGACAGGTCGATCGCCCCGCGCACGGACGAGCCCATCCGCACGTCGCGGTGCTCGCGCGTGGCCCGGGTGAGCGTGACCGACAGGTCCACCCACTTCCCGGCCAGCCCGCTCACCGACGCCGTGATGGCCCGCTCGCCCTCGAGGTCCTGGTAGCCGAGCACCACGCGGCACATGCGGTCGGCGATGGCCTGGCTGACCCGCGCGGTGCCCACCGCGTCGAACGGGTTCATCGCGGCGATCAGCCGGAAGTCCTTGCCCGCGTGCACGGTGCCCAACCGGGGGACGGCGATCTCGCCCTCGGTCAGCACCGTGATGAGGACGTTGAGCGTCTCCTCGGGGACCCGGTTGAGCTCCTCCATGTAGAGCAGCCCGCCCGTGCGCATGGCGGTGATCAGCGGCCCGTCGACGAACGAGTCGGGCTGGTAGCCGCTCGACAGCACCTGGGACGGGTCGAACTGCCCGACCAGCCGCGCGGGGGTCAGCTCGGCGTTGCCCTCGACGAACACGACCTCCTGGCCGGTGTCGCGGGCGATCGAGCGCAGCAGTGTGGACTTGCCGGTGCCGGGCGGCCCCTCGATCACGACGTGGCGGCCCGTCAGCAGGGCGACGGTGAGCACCTCACGTTCGCGGCGCAGGCCGACGACGGGGGTGGGCGAAGTCATGAGTACCTCTCTGGGACACACGCGAACGGCACCCCCGACCGGGCCGGGGATGCCGTTCGCGCGAGGAAGACGGGTGCGTCGGTCAGCTGTAGACGATGACGCCCTTCTGGTTCGTGCCGGCGTGCATGGCCTCGTAGCCCTCGCCGACCTGGTCCAGGGTGTAGGTCGTGGTGATGACCTCGTCGAGCTTCAGGATGCCCGCCCGGTAGAGCTCGATCTGGCGCAGGATGTCCCAGTTGGGGTTGGACTCGCCGAACAGCGACCCCTGGATGCGCTTCTGGAACAGCGTGACGTCGGCCAGCGAGACCGGCAGCGGGGTGGTGTCGGCGATGTTGCCCAGTGCCGTGACCACGACGGTGCCCGCCTTGCGGATCGACGCCATGGCCTGCCCGACGTACTCGGGCTTGATGACGCCGACGGTGATGATCGCGGAGTCGGCGCCCTGGCCGTTGGTGAACTGCTGGGCCAGCTCGGTGGCCTCCTCCATGGTCTCGACGCCGTGGGTGGCGCCGAGCTGGGTGGCGTTCTCGCGCTTGAGCGCCACCGGGTCGACGGCGATGATGTTGGCCGCGCCGGCGTGCGCCGCGCCCTGCACCGCGTTGATGCCGACGCCGCCGATGCCCATGACGATGACGGTGTGCCCGGGCTGGACCTGGGCGGAGTTGACCGCGGCGCCCCAGCCGGTGCCGACGTTGCAGCCGAGCAGGCAGATCTTGTCCAGCGGCAGGTCCTCGGGGACCTTCACCACGGAGTCGGCGGAGACGGTGGTGGTCTCCACGAACGTCGAGATGCCGCACATCTGGCCGACCGGGGTGCCGTCGAGCAGCTGGAGGCGGGTGGTGGGCTCCTCCCAGCGGGTGCCCGCGAGCAGACCGGCGCCGAGGTCGCAGAGGTTCTGCTGGCCCGAGGCGCACCAGCGGCAGTGGCCGCAGGAGGGCAGGAAGGAGAAGACGACGTGGTCGCCCTCCTTGATCCCCTTGTGGTTCGGCGGAGCCGCGGTGACGATGCCCGCGCCCTCGTGACCGCCGGCGAACGGGTACACCCCGACCGGGATGTCGCCGGTGGCGATGTGGTCGTCGGAGTGGCACAGGCCCGAGGCCACGAGCTTGACCTGCACCTCGCCGGGACGGGGGTCGTCGACGTTGAGGTCCACGACCTCGTACTTGCCCGGTGCCTGCCGGACGATGGCTCCACGAGTCTGCATTGACTGTTCTCCCTATGTCGGTGGGGCGCCTGCGGGGTGTGCGCCGGACCACTCCGTGCGTTCATAGCAGGCCGTGCATGGGTAGGGGAAGCATCAGCGCCCTCGGTTCGAACACAGATGTTGACCACCAGCGATTTTCTACGAATCGTTGACGGAGCGTGATCAAGCAGTAGAGTTCGGACACCCCGAACCGGACTGCGGAGCGCACCCCATGACGGACCCGTTCAACGCCGCCGTGTACCTCACCGAACGCCGGATCGCCGCGGGCGACGGCGCGCGGGTGGCCGTCCACCATCCGGGCGGCTCGCTCACCTACGCGGAGCTCACCGACGAGGTGCGCCGCGTCGCCGCGGGACTGCTGGCGATCGGCGTCCGCCCCGAGGAACGCGTCCTGATGTGCATGGTCGACGACGTCGAGCTGGTCACGGCCGTCCTCGCCACGATGTACGTCGGCGCGGTGGCCGTCCCGTCGTCGACGATGCTCACCGGCCCGGAGCTGGGCAAGCTCGTGGTGGACTCCCGCGCCCGCGTCGTGCTGGGCAGCGCCGAGTTCGCCGCCTCCGTGCTCGGCGCCACCGCCGACGCCCCCGACGTCCGGCACGTCGTCCTGACCGGTGACACCGCGCCCGACGCGCCGGGCGGCATGACCTGGGCGCAGCTGTGCGACACCGAGCCGCTCGCGGCCGCCTACCCGACGTGGGACGAGTCGCCGGCGCTGTGGCTCTACACGTCGGGCACCACCGGCACCCCCAAGGGCGCGATGCACCGCCACACCGACATCCGGTTCGTCTGCGAGACCTACGGCACCCAGGTCCTGGGCGTCACCCGCGACGACGTCTGCCTCTCGGGCGCGAAGCTGTTCTTCGCCTACGGCATCGGCAACTCGCTGTTCTTCCCGTTCTCGGTGGGGGCGGCGTCCGTGCTCGTCCCGACCCGCCCGAACCCGGCGCACTTCGCCGACCTCGCCGAGCGCCACGGCGTCACGCTGTTCTTCGGCGGCCCGAGCTTCTGGGGCCCGCTGATGGCCGCCGACCTGCCGAAGGAGAGGTTCTCGACCGTCCGCAACGGCGTCTCGGCCGGTGAGGCGCTGCCCGCCCGGATGTTCCACGGCGTCCGCGACCAGTACGGCTTCGAGATCCTCGACGGCATCGGCTCCACCGAGGCGCTGCACATCTTCATCTCCAACGTGCCCGGCAAGGTCGTCCCCGGCAGCTCCGGCTACCCGGTGCCGGGCTACCGGGTGGAGCTGCGCCGGCCCGACGGCAGCGTGATCGACGGCGTCGACGAGCCCGGGATGCTCTACATCGCGGGCGAGTCGATCTGCACCGGGTACTGGTGCCGTACCGATGTCAACCGGGCGGTCTTCCAGGGCGAGTGGATGCGCACCGGCGACCAGTACGTCCGCGCCGCCGACGGCAGCTACTCGTGCCTGGGTCGGGCCGACGACGTGCTGAAGGTCGGCGGCATCTGGGTCAGCCCGGCCGAGGTGGAGGCCCGCCTGATGGAGCACCCGGGCCTGGCGGAGGCCGTGGTGATCGGCGTGCCCGACGCCGACGGCCTCGACAAGCCCGTGGCGTACGTCGTCCCGAGGGCGGGTACCCACGTGGACCCGGACGAGGTGATCGCGTTCTGCCGGGCCGGGCTGGCGTCGTTCAAGCGGCCGCGGCTCGTCGTCGAGGTGAGCGAGCTGCCCCGCACCGCGACGGGCAAGATCCAGCGCTTCCGGCTGCGCGAGCTGGCGGCGGGCACCATCGTGTGACGTTCTACAGAGCTTTGCCGTTGCGCCACCATGTTGTAGAGTGACGGGTATCAGCCACAGGAAGGGCCTGGAGTGACCACCACCATCGAGCCCGACACGACCCCGGCCGTCTCGTTCGACGCCGACCCGGCGTCCTACAAGCACTGGAAGCTCGACGTCCAGGGCGAGGTGGCCTACCTGCGCCTCGACATCGACGAGGACGGCGGCATCGTCCCCGGCTACGAGCTGAAGATGAACAGCTACGACCTGGGCGTCGACATCGAGCTCTACGACGCCACACAGCGGCTGCGCTTCGAGTACCCGGGCGTGCACGCGGTGGTGCTCACCAGCGCCAAGGACCGCAACTTCTGCGCGGGCGCCAACATCCGGATGCTCGCGCAGTCGAGCCACCCGTGGAAGGTGAACTTCTGCAAGTTCACCAACGAGACCCGCAACGGCATCGAGGACGCGAGCGCCCACTCGGGCCAGGTCTACATCGCCGCGGTCAACGGCACGGCGGCCGGCGGCGGCTACGAGATGGCGCTGGCGTGCGAGGAGATCCTGCTCATCGACGACAACTCCTCGGCGGTCTCGCTGCCCGAGGTACCGCTGCTGGGCGTGCTGCCCGGTACCGGCGGTCTCACCCGCGTCGTCGACAAGCGCAGGGTCCGCAAGGACCGCGCCGACGTCTTCGCCACCAAGTCCGAGGGTGCGCGGGGGAAGCAGGCCGTCGAGTGGAAGCTCGTCGACGAGGTGATCCCGAAGCGCAACTGGGACGAGACGGTGGCCGAGCGCGCCGCCACCGCCGCGGCCCGCTCGAACCGGCCGTCGAACGACAGTGGAGCCACCGGGATCGCGCTCACGCCGCTGCAGCGTGAGGAGACCGCGGACGGCATCACCTACGAGCACGTGAAGGCGACGTTCGACCGCGGGCAGGGGCTCGTCGAGATCACCGTGTTCGGCCCCGAGGGGGACGTGCCGGACACCGTCGACCGTGTGCACGAGCTCGGCGCCGACTTCTGGCCGCTGGCCATGACGCGCCAGCTCGACGACCTGATCCTGCGGCTGCGCGCCAACGAGCTGGAGCTCGGGACCTGGGTGATCCGCACCGAGGGTGACGTCGAGGACGCGCTGGCGTTCGAGAAGGTCATCGAGGACTTCTCCGGCTCCGACTGGCTGGTCAACGAGATCCGCCACTACTTCAAGCGCACCCTCAAGCGCCTCGACGTCACGTCGCGGTCGCTGATCGCCCTGATCGAGCCGGGATCCTGCTTCGCCGGGGCGCTGCTGGAGCTCGCGCTGGCGTGCGACCGGCAGTACATGCTCGACGGGCTGATGGAGGACAACGACGAAGAGGGCGCGCCGGCGCAGATCGTGCTGTCGGCGTCGAACTTCGGCACGTTCCCGATGAGCAACGGGCTCTCGCGCCTGGGTTCCCGCTTCTGGGGCGGCCCGGATGACGACGGGGCCGCGATGGCGAAGCTGCGCCAGGAGACCAGCCGCCGCATCGAGGCCGCCGAGGCCGCCGAGCTGGGCCTGGTCACCGAGGCGTTCGACGACATCGACTGGGAGGACGACATCCGGATCATGCTGGAGGAGCGGGCCTCCCTCTCCCCCGACGCCCTGACCGGTATGGAGGCCAACCACCGGTTCGTCGGGCCCGAGACGATGGAGTCGCGGATCTTCTCGCGGCTCACGGCGTGGCAGAACTGGATCTTCGTACGACCGAACGCTTCGGGCCCCGAGGGGGCGCTGCGCAGGTACGGCACGGGACGCAAGGCCGAGTTCGACAGGAAGCGGGTCTGACATGAGCATCGACTACAGCGAGAAGATCCCCAACAACGTCGACCTGGCCGGGGACCGGAAGCTGCAACGCGCCCTCGAGTCGTGGCAGCCCAACTTCCTCAACTGGTGGAAGACGATGGGCCCGGCCGTCCCCACCGAGGACGTCTACCTGCGCACCGCCGTCGCCGTGGGCCGTGAGGGGTGGGCCCACTTCGACCACGTCGCCATGGAGGAGTACCGCTGGGGCGTCTTCCTGGCCGAGCGCAACACCGACCGCAAGATCGCGTTCGGCGAGCAGAAGGGCCAGCCCGTCTGGCAGCAGGTGCCCGGCGAGTACCGCGCCGACCTGCAGCGGCTCATCGTCATCCAGGGCGACACCGAGCCCGCGTCCGTCGAGCAGCAGCGCCGCCTGGGCGAAACCGCGCCGTCGCTCTACGACCTGCGCAACCTCTTCCAGGTCAACGTCGAGGAGGGCCGCCACCTCTGGGCGATGGTCTACCTGCTGCACGCGTTCTTCGGGCGGGGCGGCCGCGACGAGGCGGAGGCGCTGCTGCAGCGCAACTCCGGCGACCTCGACAGCCCGCGCATCCTGGGCGCGTTCAACGAGGAGACGCCCGACTGGCTGAGCTTCTTCATGTTCACCTACTTCACCGACCGGGACGGCAAGTACCAGCTCGGCACGCTGAAGGAGTCCGCCTTCGACCCGCTCTCGCGCACGTGCGAGTTCATGTTGAAGGAGGAGAGCCACCACATGTTCGTCGGCACCACGGGTGTCGACCGCGTGGTCACCCGCGCCGCCGAGCTGACGCGGCAGTACGACACCGAGGAGATCGGCCCGCACGGCGGCATCCCGCTCGACGTGATCCAGAAGTACATCAACTTCCACTACTCGGTGAGCCTGGACCTCTTCGGCTCCGAGCAGTCCACGAACGCGGCGAACTACTTCACCGCCGGGCTCAAGGGCCGCTGGCAGGAGGAGCGCCGCAAGGACGACCACGTCCTCACCGAGAACTCGGCGAAGATCGACCTCGTCCGCGACGGCGTGCTCACCCAGGACGAGGTGCCCGCGCTCCTGGCCCTGAACTCCGACCTGCGCACCGAGTACATCGCCGACTGCGAGAACGGCCTCAAGCGCTGGAACCGCGTGCTGGAGAACGCCGGGCTGGACCGCCGGCTCTACCTGCCGCACCTGGGCTTCAACCGCGGTGTCGGCCTGTTCTCCGAGCACCACATCACCCCGAAGGGCGACGTCGTCGGGCCGGACGTGTGGGAGGCCAAGAAGGACTGCTGGCTGCCCACCGAGGCCGACAAGACCCACGTCCGGTCGCTGATGAAGCCGGTCTACGAGCCCGGCAAGATCGCCAGCTGGATCGCGCCGCCCACGAAGGGCATCAACGACAAGCCCTTCGAGTACGAGTACGTCCACTTCAGCTGACAGGATCCAGCAATGCCGTACGTGATCGCCGAGCCCTGTATCGACGTGATGGACCGCTCGTGCGTCGACGAGTGCCCCGTCGACTGCATCTACGAGGGCTCGCGCAAGCTCTACATCTCCCCGGTCGAGTGCATCGACTGCGGCGCCTGCGAGCCGGTGTGCCCGGTGGAGGCGATCAGCCAGGACCGCGCCGTGGACCCCGACTTCGAGGCCCACGTCGCGGACAACGCCACGTTCTTCGACACGGTCCTGCCCGGCCGCGACGAGCCCATCGGTGCACCCGGAGGGGCGATGGGGATCGGCGCGGTCGGGGTGGACACGGAGCTGGTGGCCAAGCACACCCCCCAGGCCTGACGAGGTCTGCAGGTGTCAAGGGGGTGGGGTGTGGCGTAGAGCCGGGCCCTCGGGATCGATACGGATGTCATTGTGAGATCCAAATGACCACTCGGCGAACTACCGTCGTCCGACACCCTGCCTGAAGGAGACGACGATGCCGGTGCCCCGTCCTACCCGCGGACGCCCCGACTCCGCCCAGCTCGTGTTCGACTTCGCTGACGGCAACCGCGACCAGGCCGACCTCCTCGGTGGCAAGGGCGCCAACCTCGCCGAGATGACCAACCTGGGCCTGCCGGTGCCCCCCGGGTTCACCGTCACCACCGAGGCGTGCCGCTTCTACCTCGACCGCGGCGAGGAGCCGCAGTCGCTGCGCGTGCAGGTCACGATGGCCCTGCGCCGCCTGGAGGACCAGCTCGGCCGCCGGCTCGGCGACGTCCAGGACCCGCTGCTGGTCTCCGTGCGGTCCGGGGCCAAGTTCTCGATGCCGGGGATGATGGAGACCGTCCTCAACGTCGGGCTCAACGACTACTCGGTGAAGGGGCTCGCCGAGGCGGCGGGCAACGAGCGGTTCGCGTGGGACTCCTACCGCCGGCTGATCCAGATGTTCGGGCGCACCGTGCTCGACATCCCCGGTGAGAAGTTCGAGGCGGAGCTGGACGCGGCCAAGACGCGGGCCGCGGTGGCCTCCGACGTCAACCTCACCGCCGAGCACCTGCGCGACCTCGTCGAGGTGTTCAAGCACATCGTGTTCGACGCGACGGGGCGCGACTTCCCCCAGGACCCCCGCGAGCAGCTGGACATGGCCATGCGCGCGGTGTTCGAGTCCTGGAACACCGACCGCGCACGGCTCTACCGCCGCCGCGAGCGCATCCCCCAGGACCTCGGCACCGCGGTCAACGTGTGCGCCATGGTGTTCGGCAACCTCGGCGAGGACTCCGGCACCGGCGTCTGCTTCACCCGCGACCCCGCCAGCGGCAAGCTCGGCGTCTACGGCGACTACCTCGTCAACGCGCAGGGCGAGGACGTCGTCGCCGGTATCCGCAACACCCTGACGCTGGAGGACTTCGCCCAGCTCGACCCCGCGTCCCACGCCGAGCTCACCAAGATCATGCGGCGCCTGGAGACGCACTACCGCGACCTCTGCGACATCGAGTTCACCGTCGAGCGCGGCAAGCTCTGGATGCTGCAGACCCGCGTCGGCAAGCGGACGCCCGCCGCGGCGTTCCGGATCGCCACCCAGCTCGTCGACGAGCACCTGATCACCGACGACGAGGCGCTGACCCGCGTCACCGGCGCCCAGCTGGCTCAGCTGATGTTCCCCCAGTTCGACGCCGACTCCCCGCGCGACCTGCTGGCCAAGGGCATGGCGGCCTCCCCCGGCGCCGCGGTCGGGAAGATCGTCTTCGACTCCCACACCGCCGTGGAGTGGGCGGCGCGGGGCGAGGACGTGCTGCTGGTCCGCCGCGAGACCACTCCCGACGACCTGTCCGGCATGATCGCCGCCACCGGTGTGCTGACCAGCCGGGGCGGCAAGACCTCGCACGCGGCCGTGGTGGCGCGCGGGATGGGTCGCACCTGCGTCTGCGGGGCCGAGGCCCTCGACGTGGACGCCGAGAACCGCGTGCTGCGCGTGGACGGGCGGGAGATCGCCGAGGGCGACGTCCTGTCCATCGACGGCACCACCGGCGAGATCTTCGCGGGCGAGCGGCCGGTGGTCGACTCGCTGGTGGTGACCTACCTGGAGCAGGGCCTCGACGCCGCCCTCGCCACCGCCGAGCCGGAGGCCGCGGAGCTCGTGAGCGCCGTGCACCGGCTGCTCAGCCACGCCGACCGCACCCGGCGCCTGAACGTGCGGGCCAACGCCGACACCGCCGAGGACGCCACGCGGGCGCGGCGGATGGGCGCGGAGGGCATCGGCCTGTGCCGCACCGAGCACATGTTCCTGGGCGAGCGCCGCGTGCTGATCGAGCGGCTGATCCTGGCCGACGACGACGAGACCCGCGAGGCCGCGCTGGCCGAGCTGCTGCCCCTGCAGCGCGCCGACTTCGAGGAGATCCTCGAGGCCATGGACGGGCTGCCCACCACCATCCGCCTGCTCGACCCGCCGCTGCACGAGTTCCTGCCCGACCGCACCGAGCTGGCGGTCCGGGTGGCCACCGCGCGCGCCACCGGCGAGCCCGACCCCGTCGACGTCACGCTGCTGGCGGCCGTCGAGCGGCTGCACGAGTCCAACCCGATGCTCGGGCTGCGCGGCGTGCGGCTGGGCCTGGTCGTACCCGGGCTCTACGCGATGCAGGTCCGCGCGATCGTCGAGGCGGCGGTGGCGCGGGCGGCGGCGGGCGGCGACCCGAAGGTCGAGATCATGGTGCCGCTGGTGGGCTCGGTGATGGAGCTGCACCTGTTCCGCGACGAGAACGACGCGCTGATCGCCGAGATCCTGTCCGCGGGCGGCCACGACCTGCGCATCCCGATCGGCACCATGATCGAACTGCCGCGGGCCGCGCTCACCGCGCACCGGATCGCCGAGGTCGCCGAGTTCTTCTCCTTCGGCACCAACGACCTCACCCAGACCACCTGGGGCTTCTCCCGCGACGACGTCGAGGCCACGATCTTCGCCCGGTACCTCGAGATGGGCGTGCTCACCGTGTCGCCGTTCGAGTCGCTGGACCGCGACGGCGTCGGATCGCTGGTGCGCACGGCCGTCGAGGCCGGACGGGACGCCCGGCCGGACCTCAAGCTCGGCATCTGCGGCGAGCACGGCGGCGACCCCGACTCGGTGCACTTCTTCCACGACGTCGGCCTCGACTACGTCTCGTGCTCGCCCTACCGCGTCCCCGTGGCGCGGCTGGAGGCGGGGCGCGCCGCGCTCGTCTCCGAGACGGGAGGTGCGGGCCTGTAGCGCGGGATGCCACGGCGGACGATGGGAGAATGACCTTCGTCCCGCCCGACATCGGTCCGCCCTGGGCCCGCCCGCTCGCCGGCCGCCTCGACGTCCACGCGATCGACAGCCCGGCGCTGCGCGGCAACGCCCTCGGCGACCCGCACGTCCGCCCGCTGGCCGTCTACGTGCCGCCGGGCGCCGAGGACGCCGGGGCGCTGCCGGTGATCTACGTGATCCAGGGGTTCACCGGGCAGCTGGACCGGTGGGCCGCCCGCTCGACGCTGCGCCCGACCTATCTCGAGCTCGTCGACGACCTGTTCGCCGACCCGGCGGTGCCCCGCGCGCTGGTGGCGCACGTCGACGCGTGGACGTCGATCGGCGGCAGCCAGTTCGTCGACTCCCCCGCCACCGGCCGCTACGCCACGTACCTGTGCGAGGACGTCGTCTCCTTCGTCGACGCGCACTACGCGACGCGGGCCGACCGCGACCACCGCGGCATCGCGGGCAAGTCCTCGGGCGGCTACGGGGCGATGGTCAACGCGATGCTGCGCCCCGACGTGTTCGGCGCGCTGGCCACCCACGCGGGCGACGCCTGCTTCGAGACCTGCTACCTGCACGACGAGGCCGCCTCCGTCCGAGCGCTGCGCGAGTCCTACGACGGGTCGTGGGAGAACTTCCTGGCCGACCTCCGTTCGCGGCCGGCGATGTCGAAGGGCACCGACGGGGACATCCTCAACTCCTACGCGATGGCCGCCTGCTACTCCGCCGACCCCGACGGCACCGTGCACCACCCGATCGACCCTGCCACCGGCGTCCTCGACGACGAGGTCTGGGCCCGCTGGCAGGCCTGGGACCCGGTGCGGATGGCGCCGCGGCACGCCGAGGCGCTGCGGTCGATGCGGGCGATCTGGATCGACGCGGGCACCCGCGACGAGTGGTTCCTCGACCTCGGCGCGCAGGCCTTCCGGGACGCGTGCGAGACGGCCGGCGCCACCGTCACCCACTTCGAGCTGTTCGACGCGGGGCACGGCGGCATCGAGTACCGCTACCCCCTGGCGCTGCGCCATCTGGCCGAACGACTCGCCGCGGCCACTTTCCGGTAACGGCTCCGGGAAACAACTGTTTCACCGCTTCCGTGCCGTGCCGTGCTCCCCGCCCGATCACCGGCTGCCGACGGTCAAGGACAAGGAGGCACGTCGTGAACTGGTACGTCAAGGTGCTCAGGCAGTACGTCGACTTCAGCGGACGCGCCCGTCGCACGGAGTACTGGATGTTCGCGTTGTTCAACGCGATCGCCCTCATCGTGCTCACCGTGGTCGACAGCCTGATCGGCACCGGCAACATCACCGGCAGCAGCGGGTCGGCCGGCCTCGCGTTCTCCGCCAACCTCGGCCTGCTCAGCGGCATCTACGCGCTGGCGACGATCCTGCCGGGCCTCGCCGTCGCCGTCCGCCGGCTGCACGACACCGACCGGTCCGACCCGAAGCAGGTGGCGGCCGGCTCGTTCGGCTAGCCCCGGTCATCTCGGCGTCGGCGGCGGCAAGGGCGCGCACTGCGCGTCGGAGCCGTCGCCGGGCTTGCGGGTGGGGAGCGCCCCGGTCGCGAGGTAGGCGGCCACCGCGCCGTCGACGCAGCTGTCGCCCGACAGCGACGCCGCGTGGGTCGTGCCGCCCACCCCCTCCACGAGCGACGCGGTCGGGAACAGCCGCCGCGTGGCCAGCGCCCCGCTGAACGGCGTGGCCCCGTCCAGGGTCTCGCTGATGAGCAGGGTGCTCGCCACCTTGCTGCCGTCGACCGCGACGGGCGGGCCCGCCGGCGCCGGCCAGATCCGGCACGGCGCGTTGTACCAGGCGTTGCCCCACGTCTCGAACGGCGCCTGCGCCGCGACCTTCGTGTTGTCGGCGGTCCAGGTCGCCTGGTCGGGCGGCCAGGGGGCGTCGGTGCACTGCACGGCGAGGTAGACGGCGTAGGTGTTGTCGTCGGCGATCGACGTGGACCCCTCGTACACCGTCTTCAGGGCCGACGCGTCGCCCGCCGTGACCCACCGCGCGAACGCCGTGGCCACGCTTCCCCAGGACCCGACGTTGTAGCCGGCCGCCAGGAACAGGTCGTTCCACTCCGACGGGCCCACCACCCCGCCCGCGGGCGACGTGCGCAGCTTCGCCTTCTGCGCGTAGTAGAGCTTCTCGACGTCGTCGCCGGAGTTGCCGAGGTGGTAGACGCCGTCGTACTTCGCGACCCAGTCGAAGAAGATCCCGATGTTCTTCTCGAAGGCCACGTCCTGGTCGAGGTTGGCCTGGTACCAGACGTGGCGCGCGTCGACCACGCCGTCGAGCACCATCCGCCGCACCCGGTCGGGGAACAGCGTGCCGTAGACCTGGCCGAGGTAGGTGCCGTACGAGTAGCCGTAGTAGGTGATCTGCTCGACGCCCAGCGCCTGGCGGATGCTGTCCATGTCCGTGGCGGAGTCCACGGTGGTCATGTGCCGCAGCAGCGCGCCGCCGTTGCGGTCGCACGCCGCGGTGTAGTCGGCCACGCGCTTCGTCCAGGCGTCCCGGGCGCCGGGCGTCGCGGGGTCGTAGTCGGGACGGCCGTAGCCGGCGTAGGTGGGCACGCAGCTCAGCGCGGGCCTGCTCGCGCCGACGCCGCGCGGGTCGAAGCCGATCCAGTCGTAGCTCCCGCCGACGCCGTTCGGCACCGAGGCACCCAGCGTCGACTGCTCCAGCCCGGAGCCGCCCGGGCCGCCCGGGTTGACCAGCACCACGCCCTGGTACTTCGCGTCGGGGACGGTGTGGCGCACCCGGGACACGGCCAGCGCGACGGTGGGCCCGGCCGGGTCGGCCCGGTCGAGCGGGACCCTGACGGTGCCGCACTGGGCACCGGCCGCGGTCAGGGCCTGGTCGGTGCACGGTCCCCACGTGACGGGCGCCGGATGGAACGCGGGTGCGGCCACCGGGGCCGGTGCGGGCCCCCGCGTGGTGGCCACCACGACCCCGATCACCACGGCGACCACGACCGCGACCACCCCGACCGTGACGATCCTGCGCACGTTGCTCCCCCGTCAGTCGCCGACGGGGAAGCCTGTCACGGCGCTCGCTCCGGCGCGTTCACGGCACCGCCCCCCACCCGGTACGGCTCGGTCACGCCCGTGTACATCAGGTGCGCCACCGGCCCCTGGGACGCGTGGGGCAGGTTGTGACAGTGGTCCGTCCCGATGCCGGGGTTGTCGGCCACGAACGCGATGTCGAAGGAGTCGCCGTCGGCCACGTCGAGGGAGCCCACCCACCACGGGCTCCCCGTGGCCGCCACCCCGTTGCCGGCCAGCACCACGGCGTGGTGGCCGTGCAGGTGCATCGGGTGCACCTCGCCGCTGCCGTTGACGACGTGCATCCGCACCACGTCGCCAGCCACCCGGCGCGGACGTGGTCACCGCCCGGTGCCGCCGGGGAGCATCGGCCGCCCCCCGTTCCACGCGATCACCAGGCGGGCGGGCGGACCGAGGTCCGGGTTCGGCACGCGCTCACGGTGCCGCCGGCGTGAGCGCCGCGTCGGGCACCGACGCCGCGGCCACCCGCCGCGGGATGAGCAACGTGACGCCCAGCCCGACGATCGACGCCCCGGCGGAGATCAGCAGCGCCACCTGGATGCCGGCCGCGGACGGGAGGACCGCGGAGCCCACGCCGGCCGTGAGGCCGGCGAGCACCACGGCCGTCACGGAGCTCGACAGCGCGGTGCCGACCGCGCGCATCAGCGAGTTGAGGCCGTTGGCCGCGGCCGAGAGCCCGACCGGCACGGCGTCCATGATCAGCGCCGGCATGGCGGCGCCGCCGCAGCCCCGGTCCAGCGGGGGACCGGTTGTACCAGGATGGGCACCTCCCGAACCGGCATGCTGGACGGCATGGAACGCACCGAGCTCGGAGCCGCACTCCGCACGTGGCGCGAGCGGCTGCGCCCGGCCGACGCCGGCCTGCCCGCCGGGGTCCGCCGCCGCACCCCGGGGCTGCGGCGCGAGGAGGTGGCCGCGCTCGCCGGTGTGTCCGTCGACTACCTGACCCGCCTCGAACAGGGTCGTGGCCCCCACCCCTCCGACGCGGTGCTGACGGCGCTGGCCCGCGCCCTGCGCGTCAACGACGCCGAGCGCGACCACCTGTTCCATCTCGCCGGTGGTTCGCCGCCCCGGCCGGGCCGGATCCGCAGCACGGTGCGACCGAGCGTGCTGCGCCTGATGGACCGGTTCACCGACCTGCCGGCGGTCCTGCTGGACGCGAAGACCGACGTGCTCGCATGGAACCCGATGGGCGCGGCCCTGCTCGGCGACCTGTCCGCGATCCCCCTGGCCCGCCGCAACATGGCCCGGCTGGGGTTCACCGGCGACCGCCGGATGGGCGGCGACCCGGCCGAGCGCGAGCGGCTCGACCGGGCCCTGGTCTCCGACCTCCGCCGCTCGGCGGCCCGCTACCCCGACGATCCGGGCCTCGCCGCGCTCGTCCGTGAGCTGCGGGCCGACAGCGCCGACTTCGCGCGGCTCTGGGATCTCCGCGACCTCGACGAACGCCACAGCGACCACAAGACGCTGCGCCATCCCCAGCTCGGCCCGATCGAGCTGGACTGCGACACCCTGCTCGTGCACGCCGACGACCAGGTCCTGCTCGTGTACTCGGCGGCCCCGGACACACCCGCGGCCCAGGCCCTGGACCTGCTGCGCGTGGTCGGTCTACAGGAACTTCGTGCACATCAGCTACCCTCGGTAGCACATGTCGACGGTCGATGACCCGTCGGCACGGGGTGGAAGGGGCATTCGAACGTGGCTGCCGACCTGGCATTCGACGCGCTGGCGGACCCGGTCCGCCGCGAGATCCTCGGGGTGCTGGCCGCCCGCGAGGAGTGCAGCGCCGGTGAGCTGTCGAGCGCGATCCAGCGGGTCGGGCGCACCGCCGTGTCCAGCCACCTCCGCGTCCTGCGCATCGCGGGCCTCATCACCGAGCGTCGCACCGGCCGATTCCGCTACTACTCCGTCGACACGGACGGGCCCGGCCAGGACGTGATCAGGCTGCTGCAGGAGCTGTTCCAGGGCTCGCTCGACGCCGCCAAGCTCGCCGCGGAGTCGACGGTCACCGACGCAACGGACGCCCGGGCCGTCTGAGCTCGCGGTCACTCTGCGTATCCACGGTAGGTGAACAACATGTCAACGCGCCATCGCGCATTGACTCGATACCTGCGCAGTCCATAAGGTTCTCGCCACCCGATGCGAGGAGCTTCCATGCCTGTCGACCCACCGGACGCTGCCGCTCTGAGCGCCGTGGCCGCGCACTACGGACTCGATCTCGACGCCGACGCCATCGCGTCGTTCAGCCCGATGGTGCACGGTCTGCTCGGCTCGTGGGACGCCGTCGAGGAGCTCTACGCCGCGACCGCACCCACCATGCCGGAGCGCGCCTGGACCCGCCCCGAGGACGCCGACAACCCGTTCAACGCCTGGTACGTCACCACCTCGATCGCCGGGGCCGAGGACGGCCCGCTCGCCGGGATGACCGTGGCGGTCAAGGACAACACCGCCGTGGCCGGTGTCCCGATGATGAACGGCTCCACCACCATCGAGGGCTACACGCCCCTGCGCGACGCCACGGTCGTCTCCCGCATGCTCGCCGCCGGCGCCACCATCGCCGGCAAGGCCGTCTGCGAGGACCTCTGCTTCTCCGGCGGCTCGCACACCTCCCGCACCGGCGCCGTCCGCAACCCCTGGGACGAGACGCGCAGCGCGGGCGGGTCGTCCTCGGGCAGCGCGGCGCTGGTGATGGCCGGCATCGTCGACGTCGCCACCGGTGGCGACCAGGGCGGATCGGTCCGCATCCCGAGCGCGTACACCGGCACCGTCGGGCACAAGCCCACCTGGGGCCTCGTGCCCTACACCGGCGCGTTCCCGATCGAGGCCACCATCGACCACCTCGGCCCGATCACCCGCACGGTCGCCGACGCCGCGAAGGTCCTCAACGTGATCGCCGGGCCGGACGGCCTCGACCCCCGCCAGCCGCGCGACCTGGTGCCCGACGACTACGTCGCTGCGCTCGCGCGCGGCGCCGAGGGGCTGCGGATCGGCGTCGTCAGCGAGGGCTTCGCGCAGGCCAACGCCGAGCAGGGCGTCAACGACGCCGTGCGCGCCGCCGTCGACACCCTGACCGGCGCCGGGCTCACCGCCGAGGAGATCTCCGTCCCCTGGCACCTGCACGGCGCCAAGATCTGGGACGTCATCGCCGTCGAGGGGCCGGCCGTGCAGATGGTCGACCTCAACGGCTACGGGATGAACTGGAAGGGCCTCTACGACCCCGAGATCATCGAGTACTACGGCAACAAGTGGCGTTCCGACGGCAGCCAGTTCTCCGAGACGGTCAAGCTGGTGCTGCTCACCGGCGGCGCCGCGATCAACCGCTACCGGGGCAAGCACTACGCGATGGCGCAGAACCTGGCCATCGAGCTGCGCAAGGCCTACGACGAGGCGCTGTCGCGGTTCGACGTGCTGGTGATGCCGACGCTGCCGCTGCAGGCCACGCTCATCCCCAAGCCCGACGCGCCGCGCGAGGAGACCATCCCGCGCGCGCTCGAGATGATCACCAACACCTGTGTCACGGACGTCACCGGTCACCCGGCCTGCTCGGTGCCCGCCGGCCTGGTGAACGGTCTCCCGACCGGAATGATGATCATCGGTAAGCAGTTCGACGACGCGACCGTGCTGCGCGTGGCGCACACGTTCGAGCAGGCGGTCGGGGGCTTCCCGACGCCTTCTGTTGCATCCACCGCAGGGAGCCAGGCATGAACGGCGTGCACGACCTGGGCGGCACCGACGGACTGGGACCGGTCCCCGTACCCGAGTCCGAGCCCGTCTACCACGAGGAGTGGGAGAAGGCCGCCTTCGCGATGTTCTCGATGTGCTTCCGCGCCGGGTTCTTCGGTGTCGACGCCTTCCGCTACGGCATCGAGCAGATGCACCCCGCGGCCTACCTGCTCTCCCCCTACTACGACCACTGGGCCCACGCCGTCGAGCACTACGGCGTCGCCAAGGGTGTGCTCGACGAGGCCGAGATCGACAAGCGGATGCAGTTCTTCCTCGAGAACCCCGACGCCCCGATGCCCGAGCGCGAGGACCCCGACCTGCTGGCGTTCGTCGACGGCGTGGTCAAGTCGGGCGCGCCCGCCGGCCGCCCGTCGGACAAGGTCGCGAAGTTCGCCGTCGGCGACCTCGTCACCGTCGTCGACGACAGCCCGCACGGCCACACCCGCAAGGCCCGCTACATCCGCGGCAAGACCGGCGTCGTCGAGATGGCCCACGGCACGATGATCTACCCCGACAGCGCCGGCAACGGCGGTGACGACGCCCCCGAGCACGTCTACACGGTCAAGTTCACGAACGAGGAGCTCTGGGGCTCCGAAGCCGCCGAGCCCAACGGCGTCGTCTACTTCGACGTCTGGGAGCCCTACATCGTCCCCGCCACCACCTCCGAGAAGGCAGCCTGACATGAGTTCCTCCATCGTCCGCACCCCCGAGGAGATCGCGGCCCGCGTCAAGGCCCTCGAGGCCATCATGATCGAGAAGGGGATCATGACGACCACGGCGATCGACCGGCTCGTCGAGATCTACGAGAACGAGGTCGGCCCGCAGCTGGGCGCGTCCGTGGTCGCCAAGGCGTGGGCCGACCCGGAGTTCAAGGCCCGCCTCGTCGCCAACGCCACCGACGCGTGCGCCGAGCTGGGCATCGGCGGCCTGCAGGGCGAGGACATGGTGGTGGTCGAGAACACCGACACCGTGCACAACGTCATCACCTGCACCCTGTGCTCGTGCTACCCGTGGCCGGTGCTCGGGCTGCCCCCGAACTGGTACAAGGGCCCGGAGTTCCGCTCGCGCATCGTCCGCGAGCCGCGCAAGGTGCTGCGCGAGGACTTCGGCTTCGACGTGCCCGACTCGGTCGAGGTCCGCGTCTGGGACTCCTCGTCGGAGATGCGCTACTGGGTGCTGCCCCAGCGCCCCGCCGGCACCGAGGGACTGGACGAGAAGGCGCTCGCCGCGCTCGTCACGCGCGACTCGATGATCGGCGTCGGCCCGGTGAAGGCCGCCTGATGGCGTTCCGGCAGGACGCCACCGAGCTGGGCGACGCCCGGCGCCGCGTCGAGTCGCTCGTCGGCCCGGGCGAGCAGCGGGCGTTCAACGAGCCGTGGGAGGTCCGCGCGTTCGCGATGGCCGTGGCGGCCTACCACAACGGTCAGTACGAGTGGTCGGAGTTCCAGCTCTCGCTGATCGACTCGATCAAGAAGTGGGAGGACGGTGACGGCGCCGAGCCGTGGTCGTACTACGAGCACTGGCTGGAGGCGCTGGAGACCGTTCTCGCGGGCAACGGCGCCCTCTCCGACGCGGCGCTGGACGAGAAGACGAAGGCGGTACTGGCCACGCCGAAGAACGCCAACCACCACGAGGCCCACCGGGAACCGGTGGCCGTCGACCCCGCCCGGTAGTGGCGCTCCGCGCACGAGGAGGACGACGATGTCCGGCTACTACTCCGACGACGTTCACGGCAAGCACGAGTACTTCGACCTCGGCGGGTTCCCGCTGACGACGGGCTACACGCTGCCGAACGCCCGGCTGGCCTACAAGACGCTCGGCACACTCAACGCCGCGAAGGACAACGCGGTGCTGTTCCCGCACATGTTCAGCGGGACGTCGGCGTCGATGGAGACCTTCGTGGGCGAGGGCCGCCCGCTCGATCCCGCGACGTACTTCGTGATCTTCCCGGGCCAGTTCGGCGGCGGCTTCTCCTCCAGCCCCTCCAACACCCCACCGCCGTTCGACCGCGGCCAGTTCCCGCCGATCGCGATCGCCGACGACGTCACCGCGCAGCACAGGCTCGTCACCGAGCACTTCGGCATCGAGAGGCTGCACGCCGTGATGGGCTGGTCGATGGGCGCGCAGCAGACCTACGGCTGGGCCGTGCAGTACCCGGACATGGTGCCCCGCGCCGCCGCCTTCGCCGGCACCGCGCGCACGCCCGTGCACAACCAGATCTTCATCGACACCCACACCGAGCTGCTGACCTCCGATCCCGAGTTCAAGGGCGGCTTCTACGACGACTCGGCGCAGGTGCACGTCGGTCTGCGCCGGCTCGCCGTCTCGTTCTCGTTGATGGGGCTGTCGTCGGCGTTCTGGCGCGACGAGCTGTGGCGCGGCCTGGGCTTCGTCTCCGCCGACGATTTCCGGCAGGGCTTCATCCGCGGCTACTTCGCCCCGATGGACCCCAACAACCTGCTGACGCAGAACCGGAAGTGGCGTTCGGGCGACGTCGCCGACTCGCTGGGGGCCATTACCGCGAAGTTCTTCGTCGTCCCCTTCTCCGAGGACCTGTTCTTCCCGCCGGAGGACTGCCGGGCCGACGCGGAGCGGATCCCCGACGGGCGGTACCGGGAGATCGAGACCCCGATGGGCCACTTCGGCATGTTCTGCCTGCGCCCCGAGGACCAGGAGGCCATCGACGCGGTGATCGCGGAGACCCTCAACGCCTGATCAGCGCCGGCTCGTCCCAGTCGATGTGGTGGGAGTGCAGCCACCGGGTGTTCTGCTTCGCCGCCATCCGCATGAACAGCGGCATGGCGGCGTCGCGGATGATGCGCCCGACCGGTCCCGCGGCCTTGCTGTGGCTCGACCGCGCCCCGTACTGGACGATCTTCTCCACGCGGTCGCGGCGCAGCTCCTCGAACAGCCGGAACGCGGTGGCGACGTCCGGCGCGTCGCGCAGGAAACGCGGCAGCAGCACCGCATCCTCCAGCGCCATCGCCGCACCCTGGCCCGCCGCCGGTGACGTGGCGTGGGCCGCGTCACCGATGATGACCATGTTGTCGCGGTGCCAGGTGGGCACGGTCGGCATGTCGTAGGTGGCCCAGCCGACCAGCGGACCCGGTGCCGCGCGGATGATCTCCGGGAAGGGGCCGCGGTCGTCGGCGGCGGTCAGGTCGAGGAGCCAGGTGCGCCAGTCGGCGTCGGTCATCGCGGCGAGCTCGGCCCCGGTGGGCTCGTCGGCACGGGGCGGGTTGGCGAACCAGGCGACCCGGCCGTCGGGAACGGCGACGTAGGCCCAGAAGCAGCGCTTCCCGAACACCATCTGGAACTCCCCCACCGGGGCGTTCACCGGCACGCCCGACACGACACCACCGATGTTGAGCACCGGGACGTAGCGCGCGGCGGGGGCGGCCGGGTCGATGATCTGCCGCACCCGCGAGCGGATGCCGTCGCAGCCGATGAGGAGGTCGCCCTCCGCGGTGCCGCCGTCGGCGAACGCGGCCGTCACCCGCGTCCCCGTGGTGGTGGCGTCCACCAGCTGCCTCCCGTAGCTGATCGACGCGCCGCGGGCCACGGCCTCGTCGCGCAGGACGCGGTAGAGCTCGGCCCGGGGCATCATCTGCGTCGGCGTGCCGTCGGCCAGCGGCACCCCGTTCGACATCCGGCCCAGCGCCTTCCCCGTGCCGCTGAAGAAGCGCATCGACGGCTGCGGGAACCCCACCCCGGTGACGACGTGCTGGGCGTCCACGGCGGCCAGCGCGTCGATCCCGTTGGCCTGCAACGTGAGCCAGGAACCGACCTCGTCGGCCCCGGTCGGGTGGCCCTCGAACATCCGGGCGTGGATGCCGGCCTTCTGCAGGGCCATGGCCGCGACCGGCCCCGCGATCCCCGCCCCGATCACCAGTGCTGTCGTCACGTCTCCTCCTCGGTAGACTCACTCGCACGAGCAAGTATCTCGTTGAACCGAGTGTCTTGGCATCACGAGATAATGTCAAGGAGGTCCGATGCCCGACGGGGACGATCTGCGTGGCGAGATCATGGAGTCGGTGCTGCGCTTCATCGCGGGCGTGGTCGTGCACAACACCGCCGTCGCGCAGAGGGTGGGGATGGGCGCGAGCGACCTGCAGTTCGTGAGCCTCCTGAACCTCAACGGGCCGCTGACCCCCGGCCAGCTCGCCGAGCAGACGGGCCTGACCACCGGCACGGTCACGGGCGTGATCGACCGGCTGGAGAAGGGTGGCTTCGTCCACCGGGTCCGCGACGCGGGCGACCGCCGCAAGGTCCTGGTCACCCCGGTGCCCGAGGGCATGGCGAAGCTGACGCAGGAGTACGCGGCGCACGGCGAGCACACCATGGCCGTGATGGCGAGCAGGAGCGCGGAGGAACTGCGGGTGATCGCGGAGTTCCTGGCGGACCTCAACGCGTCGCCGGGCCGCCCCCCGCGCTGATCCGTCGTCAGAGGAAGTAGCGGTTCGTGAGTGGCAGGACCTCTGCTGGCGGGAGATCCACCGCTCGTCCGTCGATCTCCACCTCCAGGCTGTCCGGCGCCACCCGGACCTGCGGCGAAGCCGTGTTCAGCACCAGATCCGCCTTCGTCAGGTTCCGCGCGTTGCGCACCGCGCTCAGGCGCCGCCGGATCCTCAGGCGTTCGGCCAGGCCCGAGTCGATGCCCGCCTGGCTCACGAACGCCACCCCGAGCGACGCCGGCGCCAGGCCGTAGGAACCGAACATCGGGCGGTAGACCTGCGGCTGACCCAGGCGCGCCCGTCCACGGGGGTGATCCGGACCTGGTCGCGCCGCACCGGTGATTGGCTCGCAGGCTCGCTCATCGGATCGGGTTCCGCACCGCGCGGAGCCTAGAGCCAGGACCACCCCGGTGCGCCGCGCCTAGGCTGGACGTCATGGATCTCCAGTTGGGTGGCAAGCGCGCCGTCGTCACCGGGGCGGCGCGGGGCATCGGGCTCGCCGTCGCCACCACCCTCGCCGCCGAGGGCGTGCGGGTCGCGCTCGTCGGGCGGGACCTCGCGGCGCTCACCGCGGCAGCGGAGCAGGTGGGTGGCGGTGCGATCCCCGTCGTCGCCGACACCACCGACGACGCCGCGGTGCGCGCGATGGTCGAGCACGTCGTCGCCGGGTTCGGGGGCGTCGACATCCTCGTCAACGGCGCCGCGAAGCCCGGCGGCGGACCGGCCCCGGCGCTCGCCGACCTCACCGACGACGAGCTGCGCGCCCACCTCGAGACGAAGGTGCTGGGCTACCTGCGCTGCTGCCGCGCCGTCGCCCCGCACATGACGGCACAGGGCTGGGGCCGGATCGTCAACATCAGCGGCCTCAACGCGCGCCTGGCCACGTCGATCGTCGGGTCGATCCGCAACGTGGCCGTCGCCGCGCTCACCAAGAACCTCGCCGACGAGCTCGGCCCGTCGGGGGTGAACGTGACGGTCGTGCACCCCGGCCTGGTGATCACCGAGCGCTCCCCCGCCGTGTTCGCCGCGCTCGCGGAGCAGGAGGGCGGCACGCCCGAGGCGGTCGAGGCCCGCTTCGCCGCGGGCACGAGCATCAACCACGTCGTCACGGCGCAGGAGGTGGCCGACGTCGTGGTCTTCCTCTGCTCGCCCCGCAGCGTGTCGATCACCGGCGACGCGGTGGCGACGGGCGGCGGCAGCCGTGGCGCGATCCACTACTGACCCCCCAGACTGCCGTGGTGACCGCTGACCCGTCGCCCGGCGTGCGGGCCGGGGTGGCCGTGCTCGCCGTCCTGATCGGGGTGCTCGCCGCCGTCTCCGACCCGGGTTCGGCCGCGGGCCTCGCCCTGGTCGCGCTCGCGGTGGTGGTCATCGGGCTGTGGGTGGCCCTGCCGCGGCTGCCGTCCGCCGTCGTGGCGGTGGGTGTGGTCGTGCCCGTCGTGGCGGCGGCGCGGTCGGGGCAGTTCGAGCCCGCGCTGTTCCTGGTGTCGATGCTGGCCACGGGGGTGGCATGGTTCGAGCGGTCGACGCCGGTCGCGGTGGCGGTGGGGGTGCTCGGAGCGGCCTCGCCCCTGGTCGCCCGGCTGCTCATGCCGCCGCAGGAGAGCTTCAGCTACTGGATCTGGGTGCTCGGCATCGTCTTCCCCTGGGTGCTCGGCCGGCTCGTCCGGCGGCAGTTCGAGCTGCTCGCCCGGCTGGAGGCGGCGCAGCGGGAGCTGGCCGCGCGCGTCGTCACGGAGGAGCGGCAGCGGATCGCCCGCGACGTCCACGACCTCGTCGGCCACGGCCTCGCCGCCGTCCTGCTACAGATCACCGGCGCCCGGCACGTGCTGCGCCGCAACCCCGACGCCGCCGACGAGGCGCTGGCCGCGGCCGAGACGGCGGGGCGGGCGAGCATGGCCGAGCTGCGCCGGACGATGTCGCTGCTGCGCAACGCGTCCGAGGCCGCACCGGCGCCGGGGCTCGACGGCCTCGCCGATCTGGTCCGCGACGTGCGGGAGCAGGGTCTGGCGGTGCGGCACACGATCACCGGCGACCCCGCTGCGGTCGACGACGGGCAGGCGCTGGCCGTGCACCGGATCGTGCAGGAGTCGCTCACCAACGCCCTCCGGCACGCACCCCGGGCCGACACGGCCGTGGCCGTGACGATCGGGCCCGACGACGTCGCGTTCGACGTGACCAGCTCCGGCCCGGTCACGCCCCGCGCCGACGACGACCGCCCGCGCTACGGTCTCGTCGGGATGCGCGAACGGGCGGAGCTGGCGGGCGGGGAGCTGACGGCCGCCCCGACCCCGCACGGCTGGCGCGTGCGCGGGCGGATCCCCGCGCGGGGGGCCACGTGATCAGGACCGTGATCGTCGACGACCAGGCCCTCGTGCGCGCCGGCCTGGCGCGCATCCTCGATCCCGAGGACGGGTTCGCGGTGGTGGCGGAGTTCGCCGACGGCGCCGAGCTCGTGGCCGGGCTGCCCGCGCTGGTCGTCGACCTCGTGCTGACCGACGTGCGGATGCCGCGCATGAACGGCATCGACGCCACCCGCGCCGTCCGGGCCACGGCCGACGCCCCGCCCGTCCTCGTGCTCACCACCTTCGACGACGACGACGTGCTCTGGGGCGCCATCGACGCGGGCGCGTCGGGGTTCGTGCTCAAGGACGCGAGCGCGGCCGACCTCCTCGCCGCGGCCCGCGCGGTGGCCGGCGGCGGCGCGTGGTTCGACCCGGCCGTGGCACCCCGCGTGCTGTCGGCCTACCGCCGGGCGGCCCCGGCCCGCCGCGACGCGGGGCTTCTCGACGCGCTCACCGACCGCGAGCGCGACGTGCTGGTCCGGATGGCCCGCGGCGCCACCAACCCAGAGATCGCGGCATCGCTGCACGTCAGCGAGGCCACGGTGAAGACGCACGTGCGCGGGATCTTCACCAAGCTGGGCGCCCGCGACCGCGCGGCGGCCATCGTGCTGGCCTACGACTGCGGGGCCGTTCCCCCCGTGGGGTGAGGTCAGGTCTCGCCCGCAGGAGGAGGTGGCGCGCCCCCCTCCGGAGCGACGATTCCGGTCATGACCACCACCACCCTGCGCCCCACCGAGACCTGGCGCCGCGGCCCCGTCCTCGCGATCGCCGCGGCCACCGTGGCCCTGCACCTCGCGTTCGCCGCCGGTTACGGCTACCACCGCGACGAGCTCTACTTCCTGGCCGAGTCGAAGCGGCTGGCCTGGGGGTTCGTCAGCGAGCAGCCGTTCACCCCGGCCGTCGGATGGTTGTCGCGGATGCTGTTCGGCGACTCGGTGGTGGGCCTGCGGCTGTGGCCCGCGCTCGCCGGGGCCGGCGTCGTCGTGATCGCCGCACTGCTGGCCCACGCCTTCGGCGGCCGCACCACCGCCCAGCTGACGGCCGGCATCTGCGCGGGCACCTCGACGATCGGGTTGTCGCTGTTCCACCTCTACGGCCCCACCGCCTTCGACCAGCTCGCCTGGGCCGGCTGCCTGTTCGTCCTGGTGAAGCTGCTGGGCGGCGCGGACCCGCGCTGGTGGCTCGGCTTCGGCGCCGTCGCGGGGCTCGGGCTGTGGAACAAGGACACGCTGGTGCTGCTGGCGGTCGCGCTGGTGGTGGCGGTCCTGCTGAGCCCGACGCGCAGGAGCTGGCTGCGCTCCCCGTGGCCGTACGCCGGCGGCCTGCTCGCGGTGCTGATCGTCGCGCCCAACCTGGTCTGGCAGGCCGTCAACGGCTGGCCGATGTTCCAGGTCGCCGGCACGATCAGCGAGGACCAGGGCGGGCTCACCTCCACGCTGCTGTTCCTGCCCATGCAGGTCCTGACGATGAACCCGCTGCTCGCGCCCGTGTGGGTTGCCGGGCTGTGGTGGCTGTGGCGCTCGGGCACGTTCCGCCCGCTGGCCTGGATGTACGTGGTGCTGCTGGTGCTGCTCGCCGTGGTCGGCGGCCGCTCGTACTACCTGCTGCCGATGTACGTGCCGCTGTTCGCCGCGGGTGCCGTGGCGGCGCAGCGGTTCCGGTGGAGCCCCGTCGCGGCCGTCGTCGCCGCGGTGATCATCCTGCCCGGTGCACTGCCCGTACTGCCGGTGACGGTGCAGCGCTACCTGCCCTTCACGTCGATCAACCCCGTGCTGGCGGACTCGATCGGCTGGCCCGAGCTCGTCGAACAGGTCGCCGCCGTCCGCGACACGCTGCCCGCCGGGGAGAAGCCCGTGGTGTTCACGGCCAACTACGGCGAGGCCGGGGCGATCGAGCTGCTCGGCGCGCCCTACGGCCTCGGGCAGCCGGTCAGCGCCCACAACAGCTACTGGACGTGGGGCGGCCCGCCCGAGGGCACCACCACGCTGATCACGATCGGCGTGCAGGACCGCGCGAAGCTCGACGCCCTGTTCCGTGACGTCCGCCCGGCCGGCACCGTCGACAACGGCGTCGGGGTGGACAACGAGGAGCAGGGCGGCACGATCTGGGTCTGCCGGGAGCCGATGGCGCCGTGGTCGCAGCTGTGGCCGACGCTGCGGCACTACAACAGCTGATCCCGAACGCTCAGCAACGGTTCACCGGGACGACACTCATCCGGCCGGGTGGGCCGCACACAATCGGTGATCATGAGCGACCTCGCCCGCCGCCGGTTCCTCGGAGGTGTGCTCGGCGCCGCCGCAGCCGCACCCCTGCTCGGCATCGAGGAGGCCTGGGCCGGTGCGCCCACCGCCGGCCACCTCGACGACGTCGAGCACGTCGTGATCCTCATGCAGGAGAACCGCTCGTTCGACCACTACTTCGGCACGATGGCGGGCGTCCGCGGATTCGGTGACCGGGCCGCGCTGCGCGGGGTCTTCCAGCAGGTCGACCCGGCCCGCGGCCACCTCCTCCCGTTCCACGTCGACACCACCAAGGTCGACGGGCAGGACCTCTCCGACCTCCCGCACGACTGGGACACCACCCACCTCGCGATCAACGGCGGGCGCAACGACCGGTGGGTCGCCGCCAAGTCCGAGGCCACGATGGGCTACTTCACCGCCTCCGACATCCCGTTCCAGCGGGCGCTGGCGTCGGCGTTCACCATCTGCGACCACTACTTCTGCTCGATCCAGGGCGCGACCACGCCCAACCGGCTGTTCCACTGGACCGGCACGATCGACCCCGACGGCAGGGCGGGCGGCCCGGCCACCGACAACCCGGTCGACTACGTGCCCGTCTTCACCTGGACCACCTACCCGGAACGACTCGAGAAGGCCGGCGTCCGCTGGCAGGTGTACGCCGACGACGAGGTCGGCGACGACGGTGCCCACGGCTACGTCGGCGACTACGGCGACAACCCGCTGTGGCTGTTCCAGGCCTACCACGACGCGCTGGCGTCCACGGACCCGAAGGTCCGCCGGCTCGCCGACCGCGCGAGCCTGCGCACCGCCTGGAAGCCCGACTCCGGGCAGGGCAGGAACATCGACCACGTGCTGGCGCAGTTCCTCGGCGACTGCGCCACCGGCTCGCTGCCCACCGTGTCCTGGGTGGTGGCGCCGTACCTGTACTCCGAGCACCCCGCGGGCCGTCCCGTCGACGGCGCGGCGTACGTCCAGGCCGTCCTGAACGGCATCTGGGGCAACCAGGAGCTGCGGGACTCCACCGTCGTGTTCCTCAACTACGACGAGAACGACGGCTTCTACGACCACGTGCCGCCGCCGGTGCCGCCGCCCGGGACGCCGCAGGAGTACCTGCCCGCGGTGCAGCCGGCGTTCCGCGGCCTGCCGCCCGCGTCGGGACCGCTGGTGCCGGTCGGGCTCGGCCCGCGCGTGCCGATGACGGTGGTGTCGCCGTGGAGCCGCGGCGGGTTCGTGAACTCGCAGGTGGCCGACCACACCTCGGTGCTGCGGTTCCTCGAGACCTGGACCGGCATCCGGGAGACCAACATCTCGGCCTGGCGCCGCGCGCTGTGCGGCGACCTGACCAGCTGCTTCGACTTCTCCCACCGGGTGACGTCGGTCCCGGTGCTGCCCGACACCGCCGCGCTGCGGGCCGAGGCCGACCGCACCCAGAAGACGCTTCCCGCGTCGACGCCGCCCGCCACCCAGGTGGCGCCCGTGCAGGATCCGGGCACCGCGCCCGCCCGGCCGCTGCCCTACCAGCCGGAGGCGAACCTGACGGTCGGCGCGCAGGTCACCGTGGCGGCGGCCAACCACGGGAGCGCCGCGCTGCAGCTCGCCGTGTACCCGGGCACCGGTGCGCCCCAGCACGTCGACGTCGCGCCCGGCGGTACCACCACGGCGACCGTCCCGCTCGTCCCCGGCGCCTACGACGTGACCGTCCACGGCCCCAACGGGTTCCTGCGCACCGCGGCGGGCGACGCGTCGGGCGCCGGGGTGGAGGTGGCCGTCACGGTCACCGGCCCCCGGAGCCGTCCCGTGCTCCGGTTGAGCGCCACCAACACCGGGACGGCGTCGGCCACGCTGACGCTCACCGGCGGAACCCTGACCGTGCCGGCGGGCGCCACGCGCACCCACACCTACCAGCCGTTCGACCACGACCACGGCTGGTACGACATCACCGCCACCCGGGCCGGGCACCCGTCCTGGGTGCGGCGGTTCGCCGGCCACCTGGAGAACGGGCTGCCCAGCGTCACCGGCTGAGACACTGGGCGGGTGAGAACTCCGTCGTCCGGCCGGGTGATCCTGCTCAACGGGGCGTCGAGCTCCGGGAAGTCCACCCTGGCCCGGCGTCTCCAGGACACACTGGACATCCCGTTCCTGCTGCTCAGCGGGGACCTGCTGATCGAGGCGAGAAGCCTTCCGGGGCGTCGCGACACGGAGGGGCCTCATCCGTGGGTCGGGCAGATGCGGCCACGCTTCTTCGACGGCTTCCACCGGTGCATCCCCGCCATGGCCGCCGCCGGCAACGACCTGATCGTCGAGCACGTCGTCGAGTTCGCCGGGTGGCGGGCCCAGCTCGACGAGCTGCTCAGCGGGTTCGACGTGTTCTGGGTGGCGGTCCACTGCGACCTCGCGGAGATCGACCGCCGGGAGGCCGCCCGCGGCGACCGCACGCCCGGCGAGGGGGAGCACGGTCCCTACGACCTGCACGTCGACACCACGGCCGGCGTGACCGACGACCTGGTCCGGACGGTCGTCGACAGCTGGAAGGACGCGAGGCGATGACGGGCATGCGGCTCGAGAACGTCGTGTGGGACGCCCGCGACCCCCACCGGCTCGGCGGGTTCTGGGCCGCCGCGCTCGGTGCGGAGGTGATCACGGACGAGCCGGACCTCGTCGAGGCGCGGCTGCAGCTCTCCGACGACGTCTTCCTCGACCTGTGCTTCCCGCGCGTGACCGCGCCGGCGGCCCCACCGGCCCGGCTCCGTCTCGATCTCGCCGGTGGCCCCGACCTGGTCGACGACACCGATCCGGAAGGCAACGCCTTCCGCGTGGTCGAGCACAGCGGGACCGGGCCGATCGCCGCCCTGCGGCTCGACAGCGCCGATCCGGACCGGGACGCCGCCTTCTGGTCGTCGGTCACCGGCTGGATACCGGAGGGGAACGCCACGCTCCGCCATCCCACCGGGGTCGGCCCACGACTCGAGCTGCGCCGGGAGGCCGAGCCCAAGAACCGCAAGAGCCGCCTGCACCTCGACGTGCGCCGGAACCCCGGGGACGACGACGTCGTCGAGCGCATCGTGGGCCTCGGAGCCACCCACCTCGCCAACCCGCCGGAGCACCCGTGGCTCCTGTTTCTCGACCCCTCCGGCAACGAGTTCTGCGTACTGGACGCCCAGAGCTGAAGGAGGTCGCCGACGAGTTCGGCCGGCACGTCGGGTCAGTCATGGCAGAAGGAACCGACGGAAGGACCTCCGACGCCCCAAGCTGAACACCGATGTCGCCCGGCGAGCGATCGGCGACCACACGCGGCGTCTGGCCGAAGCAGCCGTCGCGGCCGGCCCGGACGCCGCCGTGCCGACTGCCCCGAAGCGGACCGTCACCCGACCGGGTCGGCCACGTAGGCCGGCGCATCACCGACCCCACACAGCTGCCCGAGGAGCGGGTCCGGCCGATGTGACGGCTGACCGGGACCCGCCGCATCACTGCTGCTGACCCGCCGGCTCCCACTCGCCGACCGCGACGCCACCGGCATCAGCATCGACGGCGACACCGACCTCGCCCGACACTCGATCGACAACACCGCTCATGACAGCGACTGACCTGCTCCGAGGCACCCACCGCCACGACAGCAGGGCGTTCGGCATGGGGCGCGCAGGGCCGGGCCCTTGCCTCGACGGCAGTCCAGTCTGTCGGGGGCCTGACCCCGTGGTTGGCACAAGGCTCTACGGCGCCGGTCCGGCGGAGCTGTCGTAGGTGTGGCCGGTCGGGGTGGTGGTGCGCACGGTGTGTGGTCGTTCCCCGAGCCCGTCGTCGATGACCTCGACCCGCCAGCCGGGCATCTCCCGCACGTAGTTCCCGCGGGCGCAGGTCCCGCGTCCGTTGACGAAGCTGGTCGGGCCGCCCGCTCGGCGGCGGTCGATGTGGTCGAGATGCCGGATCGGGGCGTCGCAGAACGGATCGCGGCACCGTCCGCCGTCCCGAACGGTGATCAGGTGGGCCAGGACGCCGTCGAACCGGCGTCGGCGCGGGTCGCAGCCCACGAGTGACCCGCCTGCGGGGGCGGTGAACAGCCGCCGCCACCAGAGCTTGCCCTCGGTGGAGGCCAGCAGATCGTGGGCGATGGCGGCCGGGACGGGGCCGTGCCCGACGATCTCCGCACTGCCGCCGTCGTCGGGGTCGAGCAGCGATTCGAGGGGCATCACGATGCCGACCTCGACGTTCACATCCGCGGCGGTGGCCTGACCGGTGATCCGTTCGATCAGGGTGTCGGCCATGACCTGATCCCGCGTACGGCTGTCCCCGGCGGCGAGGACGGTGTCGGCGTGCGCGCCCAACACGGCGAGACAGGCGACGCCCTGCTCGACGGGCAGGAACCCCGACAGCACGCTCATCGTGTCCGGGGCCGGCCGCAACCCGACCCGGCGGTCCTTCCGCGCGGTACGACCACGGGCGACGTACCCGGCCCGGTCGGCGTCGTAGGCGCATCGCTTGACCAGACTCTCGGCCCGCCGTAGTGACAGGTTCTCCAGCCCGGTTGCGGCGAGCTGCTTGTCCACCAGCCGCCGCTTCGCGGGATCGAGGTGGGAGGTCTGCGACACGACGATCTCGGCGATCTGTTCGCTGATCCGCCCTGCGGCGAGCAGGGCACCGACTGCGGGCAGGTCGCGGTCCAGGGCTCGGGCGATCCCGAGCCGGCGTGATCCGTGGAACGGCGACACCTTGCAGGCGAACGCGATCTGGTCGGCGATCCCCCGCCCCAGCGCCACAGGATCCAGGCGGTCGGCCTCGACCAGCGCGATCTGCTCCTCCACCTGCTGGCGGCCGAAGGCGACCATCTCGGCGTGCTGGGCGGCGGCGAGCGCGGACCGGATCTGTTCGAGAACGGCGATCCGATCGATCCGCGTCGTGCTGCTCCCCGGGGCGGGTGAAGTGGCATGTGCGGTCAGAGCGGCGAGCCCGGCGAGCAGCGCGGCGGTGACGTCGTCGACTGCCTCACCTGCTCGTTCCCGTGTCGCTCGCATGTTCGAAAGTGTACCGGCGAGCACCGACGATATCGGGCGTTCCGCCTCGAACCGCGCGATCCGTCAGCCGCTTCCGGCCGACGCCCACCACACGGCGGTCACAGGTCGGTGCCGCGCCGTGCTCGACCGGCACCCGTCCTCGAACGCGAGGACCGCGGCGAGGTCCACCTCGTAGACGGTGGCGCCGGCGGCCCAGGACAGCCGGACGGCGCGGGGGTCGAGGCCGGCCGCGAGCAGCACGACCTGGTCGATCCCGCGCTCCGCCGCCGCAGCGAGCGCCGTGTCGAATTAGCGCGAGCGAACGCCGTGGTAGGTGGGCATCAGCGACCAGAAGGCGTCGACGTCGTCGCCGCGGGTGGTGCGGCCAGGGCTGCTCCGGTTTCCCGGCGGCGTCGACGAACCGCTCGGCCCACGGTTCGTCGACGAGACCGCCGTCGCGGCGGGTCTCCACCGCCCGCCCCGCCGCCACCATCGGCGCGGTGAATGCCACGCTGAGAAGTCCCACCACGTGGGCGCTGGACCGGAACGACGTCAGTACAGCTCCGGCCGCCGGTCGTGGACCGCATGGTTGCGGGGGCCGACCGCCTTGTCCCGGGCCGCCACCGGGTCGAGGTCCGCCACGAGCACGGCCGGACCCGCGACACTCCCGGGAGCGGTGGCCGGACCGGCGAGCAGGTAGCCGTCCGCGCCGCACACCAGGCTGCCCCCGACCCAGTCCACCCCGCGCTCGCTCCCGCACCGGTCGGCGACCACGACGTGCACGCGGTAGGTGCCGGCCGCGGCCTGCGCCTTGACCGTCTCGAGCGCCGGCACCCCCGCTGGCCGCGGCAGCAGCGGCCAGTTGACGGGCACGGCGAGGATCTCGGCACCGGCCTCGGCGGCGAGGCGCGCCCACTCCGGGAACTCCAGGTCGTAGCAGATCAGCAGGCCGATCCGCCCGGCCGAGGTGTCGACGACGGCGGGCCGGGCGTCACCGGCGCGGAAGAGGTCGGGCTCGCTCCCCCACAGGTGCACCTTGCGGTAGACGGCAACGAGCCCGCCGCCGTCGGTGAGGGCGACGGAGTTGTGGACCTGCCCGTCGTCGCCCAGCTCGGCGAACCCTGCGACCAGGACGCAGCCCAGCTCGGCCGACAGCTCCCGCAGCAGCGTCACCGTCGGCCCGGTCGTCGGTTCGGCCGCGGCCCGCGCCTCCGCCGCGTCACGGAACACGTACCCGCACGCGGCCAGCTCGGGCAGCACCACCAACCGGGCTCCGCGGCCGGCGGCCTCCCGCACGGCCGCGGCCAGGATCGCCGGGTCCGGAGCATCGACCGACGCCGGGATCTGGCAGGCCGCGACGAGCACCGCGCTCAGTCGTCCTCGGTGGCCGCGGCCAGCACGGCCGCCGGGGCGAGGTAACCGTTGGCGTCCAGGACGACCCCGGCCCGCCGGGCGGACGTGACCACCTCGGGCCCCCACTCCACGGTGGTGCGCTCGTCGCCACCGTTGACCACGAGCATCTCCCCCGTTCCCGGGGTGGCCGAGCGGCCCGCGTCGGCGTGGAGCAGCGTGATCGACCGCCACACCCCCGGGGGTACGGACAGGGTGTCGAGAGGGCCGAGCTCGACGACGGCGGCGTCCGGCCCGGTGTTGAGCGTGACGGCCCAGCAGCCCGCCTTGGCCGTCAGCACCTGGGTCTGGTCGTGGCGGTGGGTCAGCACGCCCTCCCCGGGGACGGCGCGCAGCCACGCCAGGTCGAAGCCGTGCGGGTCGGCGAGCGGCGGCCGTGCGCGCCGGTCCTCGACCATGCCGTGCCCGATCACCGGGGCCAGCTCCGCGCCCCCGCCCGGCAGCTCCGAGCACAGGAACGGCCGGGCCACCCACGCCCGGTCCGGGGCGTGCACGACCCGGGTGCGGAACTGCTCGACGGTGTAGACGTCGAGCTGGTCGATCTCGGCCTGGTCCATCGGCTCGATGAGCCGTGTTCCCTCGGGCACCCGCTCGCCGATCGCGGTGTCGACGAGCGTGTTGTCCGCGGTCAGGTAGAGGCCGAAGTCGGCGGCCTCCTCCAGCACCGGCGGGCCCCAGATGATGCCGCCGGTGTCGTCGCGGCCCAGGACCGTGAGCAGGATGCCTTCATCCGGGCCCACGTTGGTGAACCCGCGGAAGATCCACGGTGGGACGCTGACGACGTCGCCGTCGACGCTGCGGTACTCACCCTGCCGCCCGTCGGCCCCCCAGCGCAGGAGGTAGTCGCCGTCGAAGTTGATGAAGACCTCGGCGGTGAAGTGCAGGTGCAGGCTGTTGGTGGTGCCGTTGGGCATGCCGGCGGCACCGAGGTTGAACCCGTGCCGCTCCCGCAGGTTCACGTACTGGTCCGGGTTCTGCGAGACGCCGGGACCGATGAAGGCGTAGTTGTCCTTGCGGTCCGAGCCCGGGGTACGGCAGTCGATGAAGGCCGACTTGCACGGCACCCAGTCCGAGCGCAGCACCGTGCGGCGGGCGATCTCCTCGGGTGGGATCACGACCGGGTCGAGCATGGGAGGTCCTTCTCAGTAGATGTTGATCTCGGTGAACTCGCCGTCCCCGCGGGTGGCGTTGATCTGCGCACGCAGCGCGATCTCGTCGAAGACGCGGACCTCGCGGACGATGCGACCGTCCTGCACGAGGAACTGCGACACACCGAGGAGGTCGACCGGCCGGTTCGTCAGCGGCCCGAAGGCGGGGGTGCCGCGGTAGGTGCCGTGCATCGTCCACAGCACGGCGATGCGCAGGCCGGCGTAGCGCTCGGCGTGGTGGGTCTGGACGTCGCGGACGGCGAACTGCGCGTCCGGGAAGGGGGCGACGAGCGCCAGCAGGTCGCGCTGGTAGCCGTCGGGGCGCACGATCGTCTGGTCGCCGACGGTGTGCAGGAACAGGTCACGGACCATGTAGTCGCTGACCTTCTGGTAGCGGCGGGCGTTCCACACCTCCGCCATGAACTCCAGCACCATCTCGCACTCGGGGCGGTGGTCGTCGGCGCGCGGCCCGGAGTCGCCCGCGGTGAGCACGTCGGACGGCGCCGGCTTGAGCATCGAGCCCTCGTAGCCGCGGAAGCGCAGGCCGCGTGCGACCTCGTCGGGGTCGAGGCCGCGTTGCAGGACGTCGGCGAGCTCGTCGCGCACCACCCACTCCTCGACCATGCGGCCCCGGCGGTAGAGGCAGTTCGCGACGGTGCGCTTGCGGATGCGCGTCATCCGGCCGTCGACGAGGTTCTCGTCGCTGGAGAACACGAGGTGCGAGCTGAGGAACGCGTCGTCGCCACGGGCCTCCCAGATCACGTCCTCGGCCTGGCCGACGTGCTGCGGGGTGCCGGCGATCCGCATGAGGCTGCCCTCGACGACGCCGTCACGGCCGACGACGGTGCCGAGCCCGCCGTGCACGATCGAGTCGGGCTCGTAGTTGTCCACGATGTAGGACACGTCGCGCTGCACCCAGATGCGGTCGGTGACCTCGCGGATGAAGTCGTCGGGGTCGGTGTAGGGCTGGTACGCGACCGGGTCGAGCGCCATGTCCGTCCTCTCAGTGTCCGCTGTGTACGCCAGCCACTGTATGCGTATGCACAACCCGAGGACAAGGGCGTCGGACGCGATTCAGGAGCGCGGGGGGCCGATCGTGGCCCGCGCCACGTAGCGCGTGGGGTGCACGACGTGCCGGAACTCCGAGCCCGGCTCCTCGAGCCGGGCGACGACCAGCCGGGCGGCCTCCCGGGCGACGGCGTCGAGGTCGTAGGCGACGGTGGAGAGCCGGACCAGGGCCCATCCGGACGTCGGCAGGTCGTCGAATCCGGCCACCGACACGACCCCGGGAACCGCCACCCCCCGTTCGACGGCCGCGTTCAGCCCGCCCAGCGCCACCACGTCGTTGCCGAAGAGCACCAGCGTGGGCGGGTCACCGCCGTCGAGCAGCGTGGTCATGCCGGCGTGCCCGGTGGCGAAGTCGAAGGGGCCGTGGAGCACGTCGCGGTGCGCGAGCTGCAGACCGTGCTCGTCGAGGACCGTGCGCGCGACCTGTTCCCGCAGCTCGCCGGTGCTCGTGTTGCGCGGGCCGAACACCGCGCCGAAGCGCCGGTGGCCGCGGGCGATCGCGTCCTCCAGCAGCGCCCGCAGGCCCGGCTCCGGATCGACGGTGACCGAGTCGGCGTCGATGCTGGCCGCCGTGCGGTTCAGGTAGACGAACGGGACCCCGCGGTCGCGCAGCCGCGCGGGCTGGATCGAGTCGGTGGTGGTGGTGGACAGGACCACGGCGGCCAGGCCGTACGCCGCCACCCGTTCGGCCAGCGACGCGCTCGACGCCGACTCCGTGATCAGCACCAGCTCGTGGCCCAGCTCCTCCAGCTCACGGTGCAGCGGCGCCACCAGGTGCGTGTAGAACTGGTTCTCCAGATCCGTGACGACGAGCCCGATCCGCGTCGAGCGGCCCGTGGACAGGGCCCGGCCGATCGCGTTCGGGGCGTAGCCCAGCGCCTTCGCCGCCTCCCGGACGCGCGCCTTGGTGGCCTCCGACACGCGCGGATGGTCGCTCAGCGCACGGGACACCGTCGGCTGGGAGACCCCGGCGAGCCTCGCCACGTCCCGACTGGTGACCATGCCGTGCGCCTCCTCGCTTGACCAGCGCCACCCCGTCGACCTTGACTATAAGGCGCATACGTATGTTACATCGGTACCCCGCCACGAGGAGGCCCCATGAACCGGGAACCGGACCCCCACGGACCACCTCAGGCCCTGGGGTGAGCGCCGTCAAGGGCCGGACGGCTCTCGTGACGGGTGGCGGCAACGGGCTCGGCGCCGCGATCGCCGGGCGGCTCGTCGCGGCCGGTGCACGCGTGGTGCTGGCGGGCCGCCGGGAGGACCCGCTCCGGCGGACCGCGGCGGACCTCGGACCCGGCGCCCGGGCCGCCGTCTGCGACGTCGCCGACGCCGGGTCCGTCACCGCACTGGGTGCCGAGCTGGCCGGGGAGGAGATCTCGATCGTCGTCAACAACGCGGGGATCGCCGGGCCGGTCGCACCGCTGGTCGAGATCGCGCCCGACGAGTGGGACGAGGTCTTCGCCGTCAACGTGCGCGGCGTGTACCTCGTGTGCCGGGAGTTCCTGCCGCCGATGATCGCCCGGGGTGACGGCGACGTGATCAACGTGGCCTCGGTGTCGGGCAAGCGGCCGCTCGCCCGGCGGGCGCCCTACACCGCATCCAAGACCGCGGTGCTCGGCCTCACCTCCACGCTCGCGTTCGAGGTGGGCCCGTACGGCGTGCGGGTCAACGCCCTGTCGCCGGGCCCCGTCGCCGGCGACCGGATGGACCGCAACTTCCGGCTCGAGGCCGAGCGCACCGGCAGCACGGTGGACGACGCCCGCGCCGCGTTCGTCGACCGGGCGGCCCTGGGCCGCATGGTCACCCCGGACGAGGTCGGCCGCGCCGCCGTCGCCATGCTCGAGATGACCGGCATGACCGGCGCCGACATCGACCTGTCCGCCGGGATGATCGCGTGATCCGGGCGCGCCTGGCCGCGGGCGAGCGGCTGACCTGCGGCCTGGTCCGGATGCCGGCCGAGGATGTCGTCGAGATGCTGGCGGTCGCCGGCCTGGACATGCTGCTGGTCGACTGCGAGCACGGCCCCGCCGACGTCATCGAGCTGCGCCGCCACATCGCGCTGGCCGACACCCACGGCGTGCCCGTGCTGGTGCGGATCGGCGAGGGCGAGCACCGCCTGGCGCAGCGGGCGCTGGACCAGGGCGCGCACGGCATCGTCGCCCCGCACGTGGAGACGGCCGCGGAGGCGGAGGCGCTGGTCCGGGCCGTGCGCTATCCCCCACGCGGCGACCGGGGTTTCGCGACCTACCCCCGGGCGGGCCGGTTCGGCACTCGCAGCGCCGCCGAGCACCGCGCCCACACCGACGCGGCGACGTTCCTGCTGGTCATGCTGGAGTCACCGGGAGCCGTCGCGAGGGCGGGCGGGATCGTCGCCGTCGACGGCGTGGACGGCTGGCTCGTCGGCACCGCCGACCTCGGCGCGGTCCGCACACCGGCCGACCCGACCGTGCCGGAGCTGCTGGCCCGGGTCCGGCGCGACCCCGCGGTGGCCGGCTCGGTGCGAGCCGACCTGGCCGGGAGCGCCGCCGAGGCCGAGACGGCGTTCGCGGACGGGGCGCAGATCGTGGTCTACAACGTGGCTCAGGTGATGATGACGGCGTTCCGGGAGCTCCCCCGCAGATCCTGAAGGAAGGCCCCGATCGCGTCCGGAGCGTCCAGCGGCAGCAGGTGGCCGGCCCCGGGGAGCACGTGCAGCTCCGCCCCGGGCACGGCCGCGGCGATCTCGACGTGGTTCGCGACCGGGCAGACCGTGTCGTGCTCCCCCGCCAGCACGAGCGTCGGCACCCGGACGTCCCGCAGGCCGGGGCGTTCGTCGACGCGGGTGGCCTGCAGCCGCAACTGGGCGTCCCAGATGCGTCCGCCGACGGCGTCGGCCATCGCGAGCACGCGCTCGTCCTGCTCGGGGGTGCGGCGGGCGGTGAGGGCCGGGAGCAGGTCGCACTGCAGGTCCCGGGCGGTCCGGCCGGCGGCCAGCGCCTCCCGCTGCCGGGCCCAGGCCGCGTGTTGGGCGTCCGTGGGCGGGCGGGCGTTGGTGGCCAGGAGACCGAGAGCCGCCACCCGTTCCGGTGCCCGGCGCACGAGCGCCATCGCGACGATCCCGCCGAGCGAGAGCCCGGCGAGCTTGAAGCGCGGCGGGAGCGCGCCGAGCAGCCGTTCCACGCAGCCGTCGAGCGTCGGGGCGTCGAGCGCGCCGTGCACGACCTGCTCGCCGAGCCCGAGCCCCGACCACAGGTCGGGCGAGCAGCCCGAGCCCGGCAGCAGGACGAGCGGCGGGTTCACCCCTTGACCGAGCCCGCGTTCAGCCCGGCCACGAGGTAGCGCTGGGCGATGAACGCGAACGCGATCACCGGCAGCGTCAGCAGCATCGCCGCGGCACCCGCCTGCTGCAGCATCGGGAGCGTCTGGCCGAGCTGCGTCGCGATGAACACGGGCACGGTGCGGGCGTTGATGTCGGTGAGGATGGTGGCGGTCAGGTACTCCTGGAACGCGAACAGGAACATGAAGATCCCCGCGGTCAGGATGCCCGGGCCCATCAGCGGGATGATCACCCGCACCAGCGTCTGGACGCGGTTGCAGCCGTCCATCATGGCGGCCTCGTCCACCTCCTTCGGGATCTCGGCGAAGAAGTTGCGCAGCAACCAGATCGAGAACGGCTGGTTGATCGCCACCAGCGCCGCCGCCACGGCGAACGTCGTGTCGTAGATGCCCAACGCCCGCGACAGGTCGTACATCGGCAGGACGACGGCGAAGCGCGGCAGCGCCCGGAAGATCAGCGCGGCGATGAGCAGCACGGCGGAGATCCACCCCGGCATGCGGGCGAGCGCGTACGCCGCCGGCAGCCCGATGAGCAGCGCGACCACCGTGCTGATCACGGCGACGACGAGCGTGTTGATCAGGTACTGGTAGAACTGCGTGGTCTGCCAGAGGTCCACGAAGGACTGCAGCGAGGGCTGGTAGAAGAACACCGGCGGGTTCAGGAAGGCCACGTCGGTCGGCTTCGTGACCGACATGGCCGTCCATATCACCGGACTGAGCATCGCCCAGCAGGTCAGGACGAGGATGCCGCCGACGAGGTAGCGCCGGGCCGACCAGCGCTTCCGCGGCGGCGCCGGCACGACGTCGGCCACGGCTCGCGTGCGTTCGGTTGTCGTCGTCATGCGTGCCGGGCCTCCCGGGCGATGCCGCGGATGAAGGGGTAGAGCATCAGGCAGATCAGCGCGATGAGCAGCACGTTCACGGCGCTGCCGAGGCCGAGCTGCTGGCCGCCGTCCTGGAAGGCGACGTTGAAGACGTAGAGCATCACCGACTCGTTGCCGAGCTGCACCGCCTGCGGCGACAGCGCGATGAGCTGGTCGAAGGCGCGCAGCACGTCCATGATCGAGATGATGGCGACGAAGCCGAGCGTGCCCCGCACCGTGGGGATGATGACGTTCCAGTGCAGGCGCCAGGTGGGCGCGCCGTCGATCTGCGCGGCCTCGACGACCTCCTCGGGCACCGACTGCAGCCCGGCGAGGATCACCAGCATCGCGAACGGGAGCATCGACCACACCGTGTTCAGCGCGACCATGATCCGGTTCGGCCACGTCGAGGCGAACCAGAGGATGTCCTGCCCCAGGAGCGTCGACAGCAGGAAGTTGAGCACACCGCCGAAGTTGGAGTTGAACAGCCAGGAGAACATCGCCCCGCCGACGACCTGCGGGATCACGTAGGACACGAGCAGGATGCCGAGGACGAACGGCCGGCTCCGGCCCAGGCCGTTGACCAGCGTCGCCAGCAGGTAGCCCAGCACGATCAGGGTGGCCACGACCACCAGGGTCAGCTCCACCGTGAACAGGACCGCCTGGCCGAAGCGCGGGTCGGTGAGCGCGTGGGTGTAGTTGTCGAGCCCGACGAACGTGCCGGTCTCGCCGTAGTTCACGCGCTGCAGGCTCCACGCGATGGTCTGGTAGAGCGGCAGCACCAGCAGCCCGGCCATCACCAGGACGCTCGGGGCTACGAAGCCGAAGAACTCACGTCTGCGCACGGGACACACCTCCCCTGTGCCCCGGCGGCCGCCACGCGGGCGGCCGCCGGGGCACCTCGGTCACGGGTACTGCTTGAGGACGGCCGTGGCGAGCTGCTGCATCTTCGCCTGCCCGTCCGGGATCGAGGTCTTGCCGAGGATCACGTCGGCCACGACCGGGCGGATCTCGTTGCTGATCACCGACGTCCACGGGTACGGCTCGGCGGGCGGCGCCTTCGTGATCGAGGCGAGCGCGGCGGCCGCGTACGGGCTGCTGGATTCGGTGAGCACGCCCTGGCGTGCCGGGAAGGCGGCCGGCACGGAGGCCTTCGACGAGTCGGGGCCGACCGAGGAGGCGATGATGCTGAACAGCATGTCCGGATCGGCCTTGGTGTTGGCCGGGATCGACCAGCCGTCCACCGACAGGGTGTTGTAGAGGATGTCACCCCCGGCCACCGACGGCGGCGCCGCGAAGGCCATCTGCGAGGCGAACCGGTTGTTGGACGCCTGGGTCAGGTCGTTCATCCGGCCCGAGAACATGATCGCCATCGCCGCGCCGCCGTTGTAGATCTGCTGCTGCACGGCCGGCTGGTCGAACGTGGCCACCTGCGGGTCCATGAACGGCAGGAGCGAGCGCAGCGCCTCGAAGGCCTGCGCGGCCTGCGGCTTGTCGAAGTTGGGCGTCTTGCTGCCCGGGTCGACGAAGTTGGCGCCGAGCGAGCCCATCGCCGAGTCGTAGGCGGTGATGATGTCGGAGCTGGCCAGCAGCGGCAGCGCGATCGGGTACTTGATCTGCCCGGCGGCCTGGATCTTGGTGGCCGCGTCGCGCATCTCCGCGAACGTGGTCGGCGGCTTCAGGCCGAGCTGGTCGAACACGTCCTTGCGGTAGGCCATGACGTACATCTGCGCCTGCATCGGCAGCGCGTAGAGCTTGCCGTCGTAGGTCATCACCTTGCGCATCTCGGGGCTGATCCGGTCGAGCCCGTACTGCGCCGTGTACTTCGCGAAGAGGTCGTCGAGGGGACGCAGCTTGCCCGCGGCCGCCTGCGTGGGCACGACGAACCCGTAGTTCTCGAGGATGTCGTAGGTGCCGGTGGCCCCGGCCAGCGTGGCGGTGGTCTTCTGCACCTGACCCGCGAAGTCGATCGGCTCGTGGTTGACGGTGACGCCGTCTCGGGTGCAGCTCTTCACCATGGTGTTGGTGAACGGGTCGACGGCGGAGGAGTTGTACGCCAGCACGTTCACGCTCACCGGCTGGGCCGGGGCCGTGAACTGGCAGTCGACCTGCGCGGCGGTCGCCGCAGCCGTGCGCGAGCCTGCGCCGCAGGCCGACACGGCCAGCGAGGCCGCGACGGCGACCACCGCCAGGCACGTCAGCCGGGTCCGAGATCTGATCATGGTGGGAGCTGTCCTTCCAGTGGGGACGTCACAACGTGTTCATACGCATGCACTTGCCGGTAACACTCAACCGCCGACGATGTCCAACCGCAGCTGTGCACTGTCGCGGTGCCCGACCAGCCGTTCGAAGTCCGACACGGCCACCGTCGGCCGCGCCTGCGCGGCCGTGGCGTCCCTGGTCGCCCGCTGGTAGGTCAGCTGCTTGAGGAAGCCCGCCACCGACAGCCCGCCGGTGTAGCGCGCCCCCCGGGCGGTGGGCAGCACGTGGTTGGTGCCGGACATGCCCTTGTCGGCGTAGACCACCGTCGACCACGGCCCCAGGAACAGCGAGCCGTAGTTGCGCAGCTCGCCGAGCCACCAGTCCAGGTCCTCGGCGATCACCTCCAGGTGCTCGGGGGCGAGCAGGTTCATGACCCGGGCCGCCTCCTCCCGCGTCTCGGTGAGGTACACCGAGCCGTGGTCACGCCACGCCGCGCCGGCGATCTCGGCCGTGGCGAGGCCCGCGAGCTGCTTCTCGATCTCGCGCGGCACCTCGTCGGCCAGCCGCTCCGACGTCGTGGCCAGGCTGGCCGGTGAGGTCGGCCCGTGCTCGGCCTGGGCCAGCAGATCCGAGGCCACCATCGCGGCGTCAGCGGTGTCGTCGGCGATCACCGCGACCTCCGACGGCCCGGCCAGCACGTCGATGCCGACCCGGCCGAAGAGCTGCCGCTTCGCCTCCGCGACGTAGGCGTTGCCAGCGCCGACGATCATGTCCGACGGCACCCCGTCGAGCAGCCCGAAGGCCATCGCGGCCAACGCCTGCACCCCGCCGACGGCGTACACCGAACGGGCGCCGGAGAGGTGGGCGGCGTGCAGGACCGCGGGGTGCGGCCGGCCGTTGCGCGACGGCGGGGTGGCGCTGACGACGTTGCCCACCCCGGCGACGTCCGCCACCCCGACGGTCATGAACGCGCTGGCCAGCAGCGGGAACCGGCCCGCGGGCAGGTACGCGCCCACGTTCTCGACGGGGACGAACCTCTGCCCGCAGACCACGCCGGGCAGCACCTCCTCCTCGAAGTCCTGCAGCCGCGCGCGCTGCATCGCGGCGAAGCGACGCGTCCGCTCGGCCCCGGCCTGCAGCGCCGACCGCAGCGCCTCGGGCAGGGCGTCGCCGGCCGCCGCGAGCTCCGCGTCGGGCACCCGCAGCTCGCTGCCGGTGAACCCGTCGAGCTCGCGGGCGTAGCGCAGCACCGCGTCCATGCCGTCGCGCTCGATGCGGGAGAGCATCTCCGAGACCGTCGCCGCGACAGCCGGATCGCGCTCGGCCGGGCGGTCCGGCCCGTCGGGTTCCTTGACGACACGCAACCCGGCGCCGACCCGCTCCTTGTCCTGATCCGTCAGATGCATACGCATACACTAAGTTGGACCTGCCGGTACGGCAAGAGGCGATCCTGGCTCTCCCGGTCCCAGGACGACCGGTGCCCTCGCTGCCGCGGCGCACCCGGCGCAGGATGGGGCCATGGCACTCCATGACATCTCCGGCGGCACCTACCGCGTCGGCGACCTCGACCTCACCCGCATCGGCTACGGCGCCATGCAGCTCGCCGGCCCCGGCGTGTTCGGCCCGCCGAAGGACCGCGACGCCGCGATCGCCGTGCTGCGCGAGGTGGTGACGCTCGGCATCACCCACATCGACACCGCCGACTTCTACGGCCCGCACGTCACCAACAAGATCATCCGCGAGGCCCTCGCCCCCTACCCCGACGGTCTGCACATCGTCACGAAGGTCGGGGCCCGCCGCGACGAGACGGGCGGGTGGCCGCACGCCCGTACCCCCGACGAGCTCCGCGCGCAGGTCCACGACAACCTGGGGCGCCTCGACCTGGAGGCGATCGACGTCGTCAACCTGCGGGTCGGCGGCCTCGACGCCCCCGAGCCGGGCTCGATCGCGGAGCAGTTCACGGCGCTCGCGGAGCTCCAGCAGCAGGGGCTGATCCGGCACCTCGGCCTCAGCACGGTCGACGCCGAGCAGGTGGCCGAGGCGCAGGCGATCGCGCCGGTGGTGTGCGTGCAGAACATGTACAACATCGCCCACCGCGACGACGACGCGCTGGTCGACTCCCTGGCCGCGCAGGGCATCGCCTACGTCCCCTACTTCCCGCTCGGCGGCTTCTCCCCGCTGCAGTCCGATGCGCTCGCGTCCGTGGCGAAGCGGCTCGACGCCACGCCGATGTCCGTCGCCCTCGCGTGGCTGCTGCAGCGCTCACGCAACATCCTGCTGATCCCGGGCACGTCCTCGGTCGAGCACCTGCGCGAGAACGTCACGGGGGCCGGACTCGTCCTGCCCCCCGACGCGGTCGCGGAGCTGGACGCGATCGGCGGCTGACGACCGCAGCCGGGTGGTCACGCCCACGGCCGTGAACAGGGCACCAGCCCGCAGACCGCCATCCCGACGCGGCCGCGGAACACGGGGTCCACCCAGGTCTGCACCGCCGAGTCGGCCGGCGCCTGGACCGCCGGGTTCACCGCGCCCATCACCACGGGCTGACGCGGCTCGGGCCGCAGCACCGGCCGCCGGAGCTGGGCCACATCACGGCCTGAACCGGGCCACGATCTCCGTCCGCCACGCCAGGTCCGCGGCCTCGAGCAGCGCGTGCTCCGACTCCGACGACGCGACGGCCCGCGCGAACGCGGACGCGATGTCGCCGAGACCCAGCGCCGCGAGGCACGCGTCGTGGTCGGCGTGGACCGCCGCGATCTCCTCCAGCACCGGAGCCGGGTCGTCGTGCTGGGTCCGCACCCACAGCGGCGCGTAGCGCACCCACCCCCGGACGGCGCCGGCGAACCGGCGCAGGTGGGCCGGGGTCGGCGGCACGGCGGCGGGGGCGGCGCGGCCGAGCCGGAACGGGTCGTGCCGCACGGGGGCCGCTCCGGTGACGGCCGCGCCCGCCAGCCGCAGCCCGAAGAAGGTGTCCTCGCCCCGCGCCCCGGGCGGGCAGAAGAACGGCGGGATCCGCCCGGCGGCCAGCGCGGCGAGCGAGATCCCCACGTTGCCGCCGTAGACCACGAGCCCGCGGCGCAGGTCGGGCAGCGCGCCCGTCCCGAACGCGGGGGCGGCCGTCAGGCAGTCGGCGGGGAGCACCTCGTTGCCCAGGGCCAGGGCCCGCCCGAGATCGCCGAGGCAGCGCCGGTCGACCAGGGACGACAGGTCCACGAGGGGAGCGGCATGGCCGACGTACCCGCCCCGGGTGACGTCCGCGCCGCCCGCCAGCCCGTCCAGGTGCGAGCGGAGGAACCCCCGCCCGGGGTGCACGTCGTCGTCGACGAACACCGCCACGTCGTGGCCGTCCCGCATGGCCGCCAGCAGCGGCGCGTTGCGGGCGGAGGCGTAGCCCGGCCGCTCGACGAGCCCGCCCACCCCCAGAGCGGCCCGGTCCGCGGCGTCGACGTGGTGCACGGCCAGCCCGAACCCGGCACCGATCCGCGGCTCCCCCGGCTGCAGGGGCGGGTCGGTCGAGAAGTACAGCGACACGTCGTCGATCCCGCTCGCCCGCGCGTCGTCGAGGAACTCCTCCGCGACCCGCCCCGCGTGGGGCCGGACCGTGGGCATGATCAGGGCGACGCGCACGGTCGCACTAGACCCCGGCCGTCACCTGCTCGTCCAGCACGGGGAGCGCTCCGGCCACGACCGCGACGAGGTTGCGCCGCACCCACACCGGGTTGGCGGCGAACGACGGCGACTTCGCCATGTTCTGGGCGACGTGGGCGAGCCAGCCCAGCAGTGTGAGCAGCCGGACGTCGAGCACGCTGCCGCCGAGCATCCGCTGCGCGCGGGCGAGCAGCTCGTTGTCGGCGGAGCGGATGTCGGCCAGGTGCTCCAGCACGACGGCCCCGAGCTCGCTGCCCAGCAGCTCGCGTTCGGAGGTGAGCAGGAAGCTGACGACGTCGAGGACGGCCAGCCCGCGCTGCTGCGCCTGGCACCAGTCGACGATCGCCACCACGCGCCCGTCGGGGGCGGTGAGGACGTTGTCGGCGGTGTAGTCGCCGTGCGTCCACGCGGTGCTCACGACGCGGCCGCGCAGCTGCTCGGTGAGGATCGCCGCGAGCCGTTCGGCCTCGGCGCGGCGGCCGCGGGGCAGCGCGCGCACGACCTGCGCCATCGGCTCGGCCACCCACAGCCGCAGCTCCTCGTCACCGACGACGGCCGGGGTGGCCGTGCAGCGGTGCAGCTCGCTGATCACCGAGACGGCGCTGGAGCGGAACCGGCGGCGGCGCGCGGGATCACGCAGGGCCTCGCCACCGCCGCGGCCCGCCAGCCGCGACTCGATGACGGCGTAGGAGCCGCCCGCGTCGCCGTCGTCGAGCACCGAGGGCACCAGCCGGCGCCAGGCGCCGAGTCGCGTGTCCGTGTGCAGAGCCCGCAGCACGTCGGTCTGGCGGCGCAGGTGGGTGCGGCCGAGCGTGCTGTCGCTCGCCTTCAGCAGGGCGCCCCCGATGCCGCCGTCGGGCCCGCAGGCCACGACGACCGTGTCCGAGCCGCCGCCGAGCCGCTCCCCCATCACCCAGCCGTCGCGTCGCGTGTCGGCGGCCGCGAACGGCCGGACCCGACGCAGCAGGGCCTTGGTGCGCACCCTGTCGACACCGGTGCGCAGGCCGGGCGGCAACCACGGCGCGGTGGCGACGAGGATCCCGAGGGCCATCAGGACCTGCGCGGTCAGCCACGAGATGCCCACCGCGGTGATGCCCAGCACGGGCATGAGCTCCCACGACAGCACGATGACCATGACCGAGATGCCGGCCGGCACCCCGAACAGCACGCCCATCCGCCGACGCACCCGCGCCGCCCCGACCGTGGACGCCGTGACGACGTTGGGGATGGCCGACAACGCCGTCCAGCGCAGCGCGCCGGAACCGTAGTCGGCGTAGTGCCGGCCGAACAGCGACAGGATCAGCGGCGCGCCCACGGCGAGGACCACCGACGCCGGGGCCACCAGCACCATCGCGCGGCGGACCATCGCCCGGCGGGCGCCGTCCAGGCCGTCGAGGTCGCCGGCGCTGTGGGCCACCATCGACTGGCTCATGCCCGAGGCGACCAGGTAGAGCGACTGCGTGATCGTCCAGACCACGGCGTACGCGGCGGCGGCGCCGGCGCCCAGCCGGGCCAGCACCAGCAGCGGGATGCCGAACAGGGCGGCCTGCCAGAACACCCCGCCCGCGTAGTCGGCGCGCACGAAGCGCGCGATGGCCGACACGGTGACCGGCTCGAACGACACGGCCGAGTTCCGGCCGAACTGCGGCACCGCCCGCAGCAGCATCCACACGTTGATCGGGACGACGATCAGCGCGGTGGCCACCGCCCAGCTGACCGCGATGCCGCCGGGCACCACCAGGACCGTGGCCACGAGCAGCAGCAGGATCTTCAGCAGCGAGAACACGAAGTTCTCCCCCGGGACGACGGTGGCCCGGCGGATGCCGGTCAGCACGTAGTCCTGGATCACGAAGATCGACCACAGCGGGGTGGCCACCACGAAGAACAGCAGGAGCCGGCCGGGGCCGAACTCGTCGACCAGCTGCGGCGCCCACACCCGGGCCCCCAGCGCGAACCCCGCACCGACGAGCGCGGCCATGCCGGCCCCCACGACGTACCCGCCGAGCACGACGCGCCGGGCCGCCCATCCCGCGACCGGGACGAACCGCAGCAGCGCGTAGGTCATGTTCAGCTGGGCGATGCCACCCAGGAACATCATGGTGGAGATCGCGACCTGGTTGATGCCGAGCACGTCCGGCGGGAACAGCCGCGCCGCCAGGACCCAGTACAGCAGGCCGACGCCCGAGGTCAGCGCAGAGCTCAGGACGAGCGCCAGCCCGTCCCGGTGGACGGGGGCGAGACGGAGGAGAACCGACCTCGGCATGCGCGGAGGGTAGCAACCCCCGGGCGGCAAGCTCCCGGCAAACAGTCGGTGAAATCGCCCTGACGCGCTGGGTGGTCGTCCGGGAGCGCCGGGTCAGGACAGAGCGCTCCCCCGGACATGTACGGCGAGTGACGGGAGCAGCTCCGACGCCGCCTCGATGTCGAGGTCGAGGGGGCGGTCGGCGGCGGAGTCGTCGAGCACCGCGGCCGCCGCGGAGAAGGCAGCCGACAGCCCCTCGCCACGCGGTGCGTCCGAGCGCTGGCGCAGCGCCCGGACGGCTGCGACGAGCTCGCACGCGAGGACGGTGCGGTTGGACGGGAGCACCTCGCTCGTGCGGTGCGCCGACTGCGCGGAGAAGCTCGCGTGCTCCTCGGCGCCGCGGGAGAGCACGGCGTTGCCCAGGCCGGCGGGCGCCGCCGTGTGGCGCAGGTCCGCCAGCGCGGAGTGGGCCACGTACTCCAGGATCATGACGCCCGAGCTGCCCGCGGGGCCGTCGGCGAGGAACGGGCGCAGCCCGGTGAAGGTCGGCTCCACCAGCGCGCCGAGCCGCGCGGTGGACAGCCCGGCGGTCGAGAACAGGGTGGCCCGCGCCGTGTCGAGCGCGTAGGTCAGGTAGGCGGTGTGGAAGTTGCCGTTGTGCAGGACGTCGCGCGACGCGACGTCGATCAGCGGGTTCTCGCTGGCGGAGTTCATCTCGATCCGCAGCACCTCGGCGAGGTGCAGGGCCGCCTCGACGGCCGGCCCGTGCACCTGCGGCAGCGCGCGGAGCCCGAACGGGTCCTGCACACGACCAGGGGTGAACCCGGCCTCGCCGCCCACGAGCGTGCGCAGCCGCAGCGCGGTGTCGCGCTGCCCGGGGTGCGGCCGGGCGTCGTGCACCGCCGCGGCGAACGCCTCCGCCAAGCCGTCGAGGGCGAGGAAGGACAGCCCCGCCACCACCAGCGTCGCGTCGAGCAGCTCGGTCTTCTCGAAGCACGCCAGCGCGGCCTCGCCGATGGTCGCGGCGTTGCTGCTGACGAACGCGAGGGCGTCGAGGCGGTGAGGAGGGAGATGGCTGACGGGCAGGTGTCCGACCGAGCCGTCGGCCCACGGCCGCTCGCCGAGCAGGCTCAGCGCCGCCGACGCCAGGGCCGTCAGGTCGGCGGTGCCGATCGCCCCCACCTGGTGCACCCGGGGCACCCGCCCCCGGTTCACCGCGGCGGCCAGCGCGTGGAGCACCGACGGGTGCACCCCGGAGCCGCCGACGGCGAGCTGGTTGAGCCGCACCAGCATCATCGCCCGGGCCACCGCGGGCGCCACCAGCGGACCGGCCCCTCCGGCGTGGCTGCGCAGCAGGCGCAGCCCGTGGTCGGCGGCCTCGGCCGTGCCCACCTGCACCGTCCGGTTGGACCCGACGCCGGTGGTGCGCCCGTAGACCGGTCGGCGCAGGACCACCTCCTCCGCCACCTCGTGCGCGGCGGTGGCCCGCGCCATGGCGGCCGGCCCGACCACCACCGGGACGTCGCCGTGGGCGATCGTGTGCACCTGCTCGCAGGTCAGGCCACCGTCGAGGACCACCGAGTCGGTCATCCCCGGAGGATGTCAGGAGGACACCCCGTAGACGGGCACGCGGCTGGCGTTCAGCTTCGCCCAGTACGTCCCGCCGGGCACCGCCCCGTCCCGGCTGAACGCGAACAGCATCCGGGTGGTGCTGGTCATGCAGGCGATCGTGCAGAAGAACTGGCCCGCGGCGGAGATCAGCAGCAGCACGCCGCCCCCGTTGCTGTCCAGCGCCTGCCCGATGATCACCGCGACGCCGCCACCCCCGGTGACCTTGTCCTCGTCCTGGACGGCGAACAGGAACGACAGCATCAGGATCCAGCCGCCGATGCCGGAGCAACGCGAACCCGCTGTTCCGGCCGCCGAAGAACCCCGTGTTGTTGACGGTGTGGATGAACACCGCCGACAGGCTGGCGTGCGTGGGCGGCAGGACCTCCGTGTCGCTGCTCACGCTGCGTGCACAGAGGACCAGGTTGCCCGCCCGTCCGGCAGCCCCTAGAGCACACGACGTGGGCACAGGGACGAAGGACGATCCCTCACGCCCGCATGCGGACGATCCGAGGTCAGAGCGCGGCCAGCGCGATCGTCGTGGCCTGCGCCAACAGGGCGGGGTCGGACGTGGCGTCCTGCGTGGGACGGCTGCTCAGGACGGCGAGCACCACCGGGGCGCCGGTGGGCGGCCACAGCACAGCGATGTCATTGGCGGTGCCGTAGCCGCCGCTGCCCGTCTTGTCGCCGACCGTCCAGCCGCCCGGCACGCCGGCCCGGATCCGCCCCGCACCGGTGGTGGCACCCACCAGCCAGCCGGTGAGCGCCGCGCGACCGGCCTCGGGCAGCGCCGGCCCCAGCGCCATCGCCCGCAGGTCGGCGGCGATGGCCCGGGGGGTGGTGGTGTCGCGCGGGTCGCCGGGGGTGGCCTCGTTGAGGTCGGGTTCGGTGCGGTCCAGGCGCGTGACGTCATCGCCCAGCGTGCGGGCGAACGCGGTGACCGCGGCGGGCCCGCCCAGCTCGCGCACGAGCAGGTTGGCCGCGGTGTTGTCGCTGTGGCGGACGGCCGCGTCGCACAGCTGCCCGAGGGTCATGCCCGCGGTCACGTTCGTCCCCGTGACGGGCGAGTACGGCACCAGCTCGGCCCGGGTGTAGGTGATGCGGCGGTCCAGGTCCCCCCGGAGCGTGATCGCCCCGGCCACCAGCGCCTTGTGCGTGGAGCACATCGCGAACCGTTCGTCGGCGCGGTGGGCGACCGTGGTCCCGGTGCCGGTGTCGATCGCGAACACCCCGACGCGGGCGTCGAAGCGCCGTTCGAGGTCGGCGAGGCGACCGTCGTACACCGGCGCCGGGGCGGCGGCGGGAGCGGGGGCCGCGACCCCGGCCCGGGTGCACGCACCCAGCGGCAGCACCGCCACCGCCGTCAACAGAGTCCTCCGCCTGATCCCCCCGACCATGGTTCCAGCGTCGCCGACAGAGGATCAGCCGCCACCCCCGGGGTCGTCCGGCCCGGGGACGGCGGTGGTGCGCGGCGCCGCCCGGCTCTCCGGCACGCCCGGTCGGGCGGACGGGAACCCGGCACGCTCGAGCGCCTGCCGCAGGTCCGCCGCGCGCGGGTCGGTGGAGCCGGCCAGCGCGGCCGCCAGCTGCCCGGCCAGCTGTTCCCACCGCCGGTCGGCGCTCGGGCCGGACGGGGAGCGGGTAGGTGCCGGCCGGGCTCGGCTCGACGGGTTCCGGGTGGACGGGCTCCGAGGGGACGGACCTCCGTCAGTCGGCGCGGCGGGGGCAGGGGTGTCGGAGGCAGGGGTGTCGGGGGCAGGGACGTCGGTAGCAGGGGCGTCGGTAGCAGGGGCGCTGCGGTCGGGCGGAGTCGGACACGGCCCCGAACCGGGCCGGTTCGGGCCGGGTGCTGCGGTACGGCGCGGGCTCGGTGCGGCGGTGGGGGGGGGGGGGGGGGGGGGGGGGCGCGAGGGGGCTGTCGACCCGGTGCCCCCCGACTCCCCGTCGCCCGCCCCGACGTCACCCGGCATCGGCCGTGCAGCGCCGGGGGCGCCCGTGGTCGGCGCCGCGGTGCTGCGCGCGCGGGTCGTCGGGGCGTCCGTACTGTCGGGGGTGCCCGTGCCGCCGATCGCCTGCGCGAGCTTCTGGGCCTCGGGGTCGCTGGAGCCTGCGAGCTCGCCGGAGAGCTTCGCGGCGAGCTCCTGCCAGTCGGCCGGGCCGGCGGCCGCGGTGGTGGTCGGCGCCAGGAGGTTGCGCGCTGACGGGGTGAGGCCGGCCGAGACGAGCTGCTGGCGCAGCGACTGCGCGTCGACGCTCCCCGAGCTCTCCAGCTGGTCGGCCAGCCGCTGCGCCTGGGCCTCCCATCCCGCGGACCCGGTCGTGCTGCAGGCCGTGGTGGGCGCCGGCTCCAGGACGGTGACGACGAACCCGGCGGCCGGGGCGAAGACGCCGAGGACGGCGGCCAGGAGGGCGGCGATCAGGCTGTCGGTCGGTGGTGTCACGTCACCGCGCTCCTCACCGGGAGACCCGGACGTAGTCGATCTGCATGGTCTGGGGGAACGCACCGTCGTCGATGGCGCCGCCCGCCCCGCCCATGGCGTTGTTGATGATCAGGAACATCGGCGTGCTCGGCACCACCTCCTGCTGCGTGCAGGTGGTCTTCCCGTCGATGCCCCAGTTCAGGGCGCTGTCGGTCCACGTGAAGGAGTAGACGTGCCAGTTCTGCGACGCGTCCGGGACGGTGGGTTTGCAGGTCTTGAAGCCACTGCCGCCGGAGACGACGTTCTGCCAGTCGACGGTCGGCCCGTCGGACTTGAACTCGGCGATGTCGACCTCGTCGGAGCCGGGGCTGGGCCAGTCGCATCCCCCGACGTTCTCGGCCGTGCCCTTGAACGCCGTCTGGCACTTGGCACCGAGCAGCCACTGCGCCGGCCACGAGCCCCTGCCGCCGGACTGCTTGGCCCGGATCTCGATGGTGCCGCGGAGCATCGTGAACTGCTTCCACTGCACCATCCCGGAGGTGTAGCGGTAGCCGCTGCACGACGAGTCGACCTTCGAGCGGATCTGCAGGGCGCCGTCGGCGACGGAGACGTTGCCCGGGACGTAGCACTGGGACTCGTTGTTGCTCGCGTCACCGGGGCGGTCGCCGATCGACCAGAGCGCCGTGTCGACCTGCGTGCCGTCGAACTCGTCGGCGAACACGTACCTGCCCGTGTCACCCCCGGACGGCTGGCATCCCGGTGCCGGTCCCTCGCCGGTGAAGCCCGCGTTCCGCAGGATCCGCAGCAGCCGCTGCGCGGCGGGATCGTCCTGGTCCGGCAGGGCCGCGGCCAGCTGCTGCGCCGTGACCCGCCACGTGCAGTCGTCGGCCGGGGCCGCGCCGGCGACGGCGGGCAGCAGCGCGAGCAGGCCGAGCACCACCACGGCGACGACGGTGCGGCGAGGGAGAGGAGTCATGGTGCGGGCACACTCGCACCGCGGACCCCGGCGCCGTGGGCGAACGAAAAAAGATCATGGATCGCGGTAGCGGGCCCCGCGGGTGGCCGGCCTTGGGCACGCGGCGCTCCACCGACTCCTGCATGGTGTGGAGCGCGTACTGCAGGCCGACCAGCCGGCCGAGCAGGATGGCGACGAGCCGGATCCACAGTGGGCCCGGGACCAGCAGCAACACCGGGATCGCGACCGGCGCCATCTGCACGAAGGCGCGCGCGGAGTGCCGTAGCCCCCCGCTCGGGCAGCCGGCGTCGCCGAGCACCCAGGACCGGTGCCGGGCGGGCAGGCCGCCGCCGAAGGCGTAGCAGATCCAGCGGAACGGACCGGGCCGGGGCACGGTCATCCACCCACGCCGGCCGCGTTCGCAGCTGCTAACCCCGCGCGTGACCGATGACTCCGACCCACCACGATGGTCTACAGCCCGAAACCGACACAACGACCACAGGAGCCACCGTGGGATCGATCAAGGTGCACGAGTTCACCACCCTCGACGGGTCCATCGGCGCCCCGATGTGGACGATGGACTACGGGTCCACCCCCGAGATGGGCGAGGCCATCGGCGCCCTCACCGGCCCGGCCACCACGGCGATCCTGCTCGGCCGCACCACCTTCGAGATGTTCGCGCCGTCCTGGTCCACCCGCACCGCGGAGGACGACCCCGGCGCCCCGTTCTTCAACGACACCACCAAGTACGTCGTGTCCTCCTCCCTCGACGACGCGGAGTCGGTCTGGCGCAACTCCACCGTGCTCGGTGGCTACGACGCGGACGCGATCCGCACGCTCAAGGACTCCGTGGACGGCGACATCTACGTCAGCGGCAGCGGCACCCTGGTGCGCGCCATGCTCGCCGACGGGCTGGTCGACGAGCTGCACCTGCTCGTCTACCCGCTGGCACTGGGCGAGGGCCCCCGCCTGTTCCCCGAGGGCGCACCGCGGACCCCGCTGACACTGGCCGGCACCCAGGCCTTCGACAACGGCGTGGTGCACATGGCGTACCGCCCGGCGGCCGGCTGAGCCCGCTCGGCGGGCGGGCGGTCCCGAAGCGCCTCGCACTCACGGGTCCGGTCCCACCGCGCCTTCCCGGGCCCCGGCCCTCAGACGCTGCGCAGCACCGACACGACGACGCCCAGCACGACCGCCCGGTCGCCGTCGATCACGTCGTAGGCGGGGTTGCGCGGCTCCAGGAACACGTGCCCGTTGCGCCGGCGGTACACCTTCACCGCGATGATCGACGACGAGGCCAGTCCCTGGCCGCGCGGCGCAGCGTCCGCCGCGCCGGCGTCGAGGTCACGATCGTGTTCACCGACCTCGTCGGATTCTCCAGCTGGGCGCTCCGCGCCGGCGACGACCAGGTCCTGCGCCTCGTCCGGGCGGTCACCCGGATCAGCGAGGACGCCGTCAACCGGCACCACGGCACGATGGTGAAGTCCCTGGGCGACGGGCACATGGCCGTGTTCGCCGACACCGCCGCCGCGGTCGCGGCCTGCCACGAGATGGCCGGCTCCGTGCCGTCGGTCGACGTCGGGGGGGACCGGCCGCAGCTGCGCACCGGCGTCCACTCCGGACACCCCCGCGTCGTGCGGCGCGACTACCTCGGCGTCGACGTCAACATCGCCGCCCGGGTCGCGGCGGCCGCGAACGGCGGCGAGGTGCTCGTCTCGGGGCCGGCGCTGGAGAACCTCGACCGGGAGCGCTACGTCGTGCGCCGGCGCCGCGCGTTCCGGGCGAAGGGGACGCCGGCCGACCTGGAGGTCTTCGCCGTCGTCCCCCGCCATCCCGGGGGCTGACGCGGCCGGACACCCACCTGGCTCGGGGACGGCGGCGCCGGGTGCCGCTCCCGGAACGGGATCTCCCCCGGGACGATGCCGGGCACCGGGCCCGGCCCGACCACCGACCGTGGACTCGTCGGCCGGGCCGGCGGCGTCATCCGAAGAGGGCCCTGACGTCCCCGGGATCCGGGCCGCCCGGTTCGATCAGCACGACGGCGTCGTCGAAGCCGGCCTCGGCGTAGCGGTGCAGCTGCTCGCCGACGGGTCCGAGATCCTCCTTCCCGGACAGCGGGATCGCGCAGACGATCGCGCGCCGGCCGCCCGCGGCGCGGTACCGCTCGTGGGCGGCGACGATCTGGTCGGCCGTGCTGCGGTACCCCGACGCCAGCCAGCCGTCGAACTCCCGGGCGGCCTTCTCGACCCTGGCCCCCCACGAGCCGAGCAGCAGCGGCGGCACGCGGGCGGGACGGGGCGCGAGGTCGGCGCGCTCGTCGTGGCCCTCGGCGAGCAGCGCCCGCAGGCGCATCAGGTTCGCGTCGAACGTGCGGAAGCGCGTGGCGTGGTCCCGGTCGAACGTGGCGTAGTCGACGTCGGTCGAGCCGGGGCTGACGCCGAGGGTCAGACGGTCGCCGCACACCGCCATCAGCGACAGCATCCGGTGGGCGAGGTCGGCGGGATGGTGCAGCGGCACCTGCACGGTGGCCGTGCCCACCTCCACGCCCTCGGTGGCCGTGGCCGCCGCCGCCAGCGTCACGAACGGGTCCGGGACCAGGAACCCGCGCCCGATCACCTGGGGCACCCAGAGGCTCTCGAACCCCTCGCCCACCAGCCGCTTCGCCGTCTCCGCGATCGGGAGGGGCGGGCCCGGGGACAGGTAGGCCAGCGTCGCGCCCAGTCTCACGTCGCCGAGCCCGCCCGGTCCTCGGCGAACCGCGCGTACCAGCGCAGGGCGTCGGGATCGTCGACCGACGCCATGTTGGCGGCCTTCTCCAGCGGCCTGCCGGCCAGCAGCTTCTTGATCGGGACCTCGAGCTTCTTGCCGCTCAACGTGTGCGGCACGGCGGGGGCGGCGAGGATCTCGTCGGGGACGTGCCGCGGCGTCAGGCGCGTCCGCAGCGTGCTGACGATCTTCTGCTTGAGCGTGTCGTCCACCTCGTGGCCGGCCGCCGGCACCACGAACAGGCCCAGCCAGTAGCTGTCGTCAGGCAGGTCGACGCCGATCACCAGGGTCTCGGTGATCTCCGGCAGGGTCTCCAGCACGTCGTAGAAGTCGCTGCTGCCCAGCCGCACACCCTGCCGGTTGAGCGTGGAGTCCGAGCGGCCGTGGATGGAGATCGAGCCGTCGGAGTGCATCGTCACCCAGTCGCCGTGGCGCCAGACGCCGGGCCAGGTGTCGAAGTAGCTCTCGGTGTAGCGGACGGCGTCCGGGTCGTTCCACAGCTGCACCGGCATCGACGGCATGGGCTGGGTGATCACGAGGTCGCCGACCTCGTCGACCACCGGGTTACCGTCCTCGTCCCAGGCCGCGCAGTCGACGCCCGCGATCTTCCCGCCGATGCGGCCCGCCTGCACGGGCGCGTACTCGTTGGCACCGACGAACGAGCCGGAGATGTCGGTGCCGCCGCTGGTGGAGTCGATCCGCAGGTCACCGACGTGCTCCAGCAGCCACTCGTAGCCGGCCGGGGGCAGCGCCGAGCCGCTGACCGAGACGTGCCGCAGCCGGGACAGGTCGTGCTCCTGCCGCGGCGAGACCCCGGTGTTCGCCGTGGCCATGACGACGGCGGCGCCCAGCAGCATGAGATCGGCCCCGGTCCGCGCCGCGACCTCCCAGATCGCGCCCGCCGGGTGGTTGGGGCTGCCCTCGTACAGGACGATGCTCGCGCCCTGGGTGAGCGCGTCCAGCTGGATGTTCCACAGCGCCCAGCCGGTGGAGGTGTAGGTGAACATCCGCTCGCCGGTGCGGAGCCCGCCGTACAGCCCGGCCCACTCCAGGCCCTGCAGCGTGATCCCGCCGTGGCCGTGCACCAGGCCCTTGGGCAGACCGGTGGTGCCGGAGGTGAACAGCACCCACAGCGGGTGGGAGAACTCGACCTGCTCGAACTCCGGGGCCGCGTCCGTGGCCAGCAGCTCGTCCCACGGCGTCGCGCCGTCGGGAGCGGGCCGGTCGAGCACCGCGACGTGCACGACGTGGCGCACCGTCGGGAGGTTCTCCCGCAGCTGCGCGACCACGTCGCCGCGGTCGATCTCCTTGCCGTTCCAGTGGTAGCCGTCGGCGGCGATGAGCACGGTGGGTTCGAGCTGCGCGAGCCGGCCGGTCGTGCCGTCGGCGCCGAAGTCCGGCGAGCAGCACGCCCAGACCGCGCCGACCGCCGCCGCGGCGAGGCAGCCGATCACGGCGTGCTCGGTGTTGGGCAGGTAGGCGCCCACACGGTCGCCCGGTTGCACGCCCGCCTCGCGCAGCCAGCCGGCCACGGCCGCCACCGAGCGGCGCAGCGCGGCCCAGGTGATCTCACGCGCGGGCAGCCCGCCCTCCTGCACGCACACGAGCGCGACGGCGTCGTCGTCGCCGTGCCGCAGGGCGTGCTGCGCGAAGTTCAGCCGGGCCCCGGGGAACCAGCGGGTGCGGGGCATCGGGTCGGAGGTGCGCACGTGGCGCCACGGCGTGGAGAACTCGACCTGGTAGTAGTCGACCAGCGAGACCCAGAACCGGTCCAGGTCCTCCACCGACCAGGCGTGCAGGGCGTCGTGGTCGGGGAACGAGCACCCCTCGCGCTTCTCCAACCAGTTCAGGTAGTCGCGCAGGGCCGAGTGCTCGATGCGGTCCGCGGTGGGGGTCCAGACGGCGTCCATACGTGCAACATAGAGCGGGTTCGCGGCCGTTGACGGTCCGTTGAGATTCGTGTGTCCGGGTGTTGAGACGGCGGGAGCACGATCTTGCTGACGACGACGTCTCGAAGGAGGCCGCAACCCATGAAACTCGCTCTCTACCTGCCGAACTTCCGCGACGAGGTGACCGTCAAGGAGCTGGAGGACCTCACGGCCCTCGCCGAGGACCTCGACATGGACTCCGTCTGGACGCTCGACCGGGTGTTCGTCCCGGAGCGGTCCGATCGCGCCGAGATGGACTACCCGTTCGGCATGATGGAGGGGCTGCCCAACGGCCTGCCGGTCATCTCGCGGGGCAAGTGGTTCCAGGGCTACCCGCTGCTGCCCTGGCTCGCCGCGAAGACGACCAAGATCCGCTTCGGCATGAGCATCACCAACACGCCGTTCCGCGGCTCGGCCGTGCTGGCCACCGAGCTGGCCACGATCGACCACCTCTCGAACGGCCGCCTCAACGTGGGCGTCGGCTCCGGCTGGATGCCCGAGGAGTTCGCCGCCTCCGGCGTGGCGGACCTGTTCCCGCGCCGGCACGGCCACGTCCGCGAGACGCTCGAGATCATGACCGGCATCTGGAACAACGAGCTGTTCGAGTACAAGGGCGAGTTCGCCGACATCGAGCTCGGCGGCTTCGGCCACAAGCCGCTGCAGGACCCGCTGCCGATCTACTTCTCCGGCCTCAAGGACCCGAAGCGGTCGGCCAAGCGCATCGCGAAGTACGGCCTGCAGGGTTGGATCGGCATCCAGGACACCCCCGAGGACATCAAGCGCTGGAAGGGGGAGATGGAGCGCGAGCTCAACGAGCTCGGCAAGGGCTTCCCCGAGAACTTCGAGATGTCCAGCATGATCTGGACGGTCATCACCGACGAGCCGCTGGACCAGACCGACAACGGCAAGGTCACGAACCTGCTGGCGGGCACCGCCCAGCAGATCGAGGACCGGCTCAAGGCCTACAAGGAGGCCGGTCTGACGATGCCGATGATCTGGCCGCCGTTCCGGGACGTGCCGACGTCCAAGACCATGGACGACCTGAAGCGCCTCGTCGAGGAGATCATGCCGAAGGTCAACGCGTCCTGACGCCCACCCCGCCGGGCCCGTTGCCCATCCTGCCCACGCCGGGCAGGATGGGCGTTCCGACGGGCTCAGTGGGGAGTGGTCGTGGCCGAACACGCGGCGCGGGTGCTGATCGTCGACGACGACGAGCGGGTGCGCACCGTCGTGTCCTGGCAGCTGGAGGCCGACGGGTTCGCCGTCACCCACGCCTGTGACGGCGCCGCCGCTCTGGACCGCATCGCCTCCGACCGGCCCGATCTCGTCGTGCTCGACCTGTCGATGCCCGGCGTGGGCGGCCTCGACGTGCTGCGTCGCGTCCGCGCCCGCGACGACGGCCCACCGTTGCCGGTGATCGTGCTGTCGGGCCGCAGCGGCGAGACCGACCGCATCGTCGGGCTCGACCTCGGCGCCGACGACTACCTCGTCAAACCGTTCTCGCCGGGCGAGCTGGCGGCGCGGGTGCGGTCGGTTCTGCGCCGCTCGGGCCGGACGGCACCGGCCGCGGTCTGCGGCCTCGTGGTCGATCCGGACACCCGCGAGGTCACCGTCGACGGCACGCCCGTCGAGCTCACCGCGCGGGAGTTCGACCTCCTGGCCTTCCTCGCCCGCCATCCCCGCCGCGTCTTCACCCGCGCCCAGCTGCTGCAACAGGTGTGGCGCAGCGAGCCGGAGTGGACCAGCGAGGCCACGGTCACCGAGCACGTGCACCGGCTGCGCCACAAGCTGGAGACCGACTCGTCCCGCCCGCGGCGGCTACGCACGGTGCGCGGCGTCGGCTACCAGCTGGAGCCGTGATGCTCCCGGCCGTCGACCTCGACGTGGATCTCGACCACTCCGACAGCCTGGGGCTGCTGCGGCGCCAGACGAGGGTGCTGGAACTGATCGCCGCGGGCGTCGCGCTGCCCGAGGTGCTCGGCGCCGTCACGCAGTCGCTGGAGGAGCTCATCCCCGGCAGCCGGTGCTCGGTGCTGCTGCTCGACACCGGCTCCCGGACCCTGCGCCACGGCGCGGCGCCGACGCTTCCCCACGAGTACTCGGCCGCCGTCGACGGCCTGCCCATCGGCGAGAACGCGGGCTCCTGCGGGGCCGCCGCCTACCTCGACGACGAGGTCGTCGCCGAGGACATCGCGCGTGACCGGCGGTGGGTGCACTTCCGCGCGCTCGCCATGCCGCACGGCCTGCGGGCCTGCTGGTCCAGCCCCATCCGCGGCCGGGGCGCCGGCGTGCTCGGCACCTTCGCCGTCTACCACGACGAACCGCACGTCCCGACCGACCGCGAGCACCGGCTCGTCGAACGGTTCACCCACCTCGCGTCCGTCGCGATCGAGCACGCCCGGCTCTACGGGGCGCTGGCCGAGAGCGAGGAGCGTTTCCGGCGCGCGTTCGAGGACAACGCCGTCGGCATGGCCCTGACCGCGCCCGGCCGGCGCTTCGGCAAGGTCAACCGGGCCCTGCAGGACATGATGGGCCGCTCCGAGGACGAGCTGCTGGCCGCCGACCTCGCGTCGCTGCTGGAGCCCGCCGCCGTCGGGGCGCTGCGCCGGCTCATCTCCGGCTCGGGCGAGTCCGTCCAGTTCGAGACCACGCTCGCCCGGGAGGGAGGTGCTCCCGTCGAGGCCGCGGTCACGGCGTCGGTGGTGCGCGGCGCGGACGGGGCCCCGCTCTACCTGTCGATGAACGTCCTCGACGTCACCGCGCGGCGCGCCGGCGAGCGCGAGCGCCGGGCCCGCCGCGAGGCCGAGCTCGCCCGGGGCGTCGCCGAGGAGGCCAGCCGCGCGAAGTCGGACTTCCTGTCCGCGCTCAGCCACGAGATGCGCACCCCGCTGCAGGCCATCACCGGGTTCACCGAGCTGCTGGGCACCCTCGACCTCGCCGACGACCGGCGACGCGCGGCGCTGGGCCACATCGCGGGCGCCTCGTCGCACATCCTCTCGCTGGTCGACGACCTGCTCGACATCGCGAGGATCGAGGCGGCCGCGCTCCCGCTGACCCTGTCCGACACCCCCCTCGACGAGCTGGTCGGCGAGGTCGTCGACCTGCTCCAGCCGGCCGCCGACCAGCACGGCATCACCCTCGACCGCACCTGCAGCGGCCTGGTGGTGCGGGCCGACCCCCGCCGGCTGCGCCAGGTCCTGATCAACCTTGTGGCCAACGGCGTGCGCTACAACCGCAGCGGCGGCTGGGTGCGGGTCACGGCCGAGCCTGCGGGCGCGTGCGTCGCGGTCCGGGTGGCGGACTCGGGGCCGGGCATCCCCGAGGAGATGCTCGACCGGCTGTTCGTGCCGTTCGACCGGCTCGGCGCCCACGACGGCCCGGGCACCGGCCTGGGCATGGTGCTGGCCCGCGGGCTCGCGGAGGCCATGGACGGCTCGCTGACGGTGCGGAGCGCACCGGGCGAGGGGACGACGATGGAGGTGCGGCTGCCGGCGTGCGGGCCGTGACGGGGCATCAGTCGCCGACCGCCTCCTCCAGCTGCGCCTTCGTCATGCGCGAGCGGCCGGTGACGCCCTGGCGCTTCGCATCGGCGTAGAGCTGCGCCTTGGTCCTCCCCTGGGCCCCCGTGTGCGAGCGCTTGCCGCCGCGGTGCTGCGGCGACACGTCGTCGAGGGAGGTGCGGCTGGCCTGCTTCGACTCGCCGGCCTGCGCCCGGTTCTTGTTGACGGTGCGGGCCGCGATCTCCTCGGCGCGGTCCTCGCCGGCGCCGCGCTGCTCCGCGGACTCCTTCACGTGCTCGTACTGCCGTTCGCGCTTCCTGCTCCAGCCCTGCTGCGGCACGGCGGGCTCCCTTCCGGTCGGGATCGGTTACCCGTGACGTTCCCGGAACCCCGGCCCGCGAACCGCGTCAGCGGTGGGCGCGGTGCACGGCGCGCAACGCGGGCCCGGCGTCCGGCGGCACCCCGGGCACCCGCAGGACCCGGCCGTCGGTCAGCTCCAGCCGGACCGACTCGTCCCCCGGCTCGGGCGCGAGCACCGACGCCACGTCGGCCCACCGGACCGCCCGACGCCCCATGACCAGCCGGACGCCCCCGGCGTCGACCACCGCGAGCGGCACCGCCCAGATGACGACCACGACCACGACCAGCAGCGGCACCAGCACGACCCACGCGCGGGTGCCGCCGAGCACCGAGAAGAAGATGCCGACCAGCACCGGCAGCCCGGCCAGCGTCGTGAACCAGGTACGCGTGTAACGCCCGCCCCAGTACCAGCCGGTGCCGCTCTCGCGCATCGCATGCCTCCTCGACGATTGCTCCGTGTGCCCGCTGGGTATCCGGCCGGCCCGACGACGGTGTCGGGTTCGGGAAGGAGCAGCGCCATGGCGATGTCCGTCGAACCGCTCACCCTCTCGGTCGAGGATCCCACCGGAACCATCACGGTGGTGTTCGTGGCCGGGGACCTGAACCGGGCGTCCGCGCCCCGGCTGGCCCGGCTCGTGGACAGCCGCCTGGACCGATGCGCCGAGACCGGGCGCAGCCACATCATCGTGGACCTCGCCTGCGTCCGGAACTTCGGACAAGGCGGCCTGCACGTCCTGCGCCACGCCCAGTTCGCGGGCGCCCAGGCCGGGGTCGTGCTGCACCTGACGGGCCTGTCCGACCGCGTCGGCCTGCTGCCGACGTGGGTGTCGGAGGTCGTGGCCCGGTTCGACACCTTCCCGAGCGTCGAAGCCGCGGTGTTGGCCGTCAGCCGGGTCGAGCCGGGCGACGACGGGTTCGGGCCCGACGGGGAGGAGAAGACACAAAACCCCGCCTGACCTGGCATGACCAGGAGACGGGGTGTGGATGCAAGAGTGGAGCTGAGGGGATTCGAACCCCTGACCCTTTGACTGCCAGTCAAATGCGCTACCAGCTGCGCCACAGCCCCTTGCCTTGGAAGAAGTTACACGAGCCCGTCCCGCCCCCGCGACCGGGGTCCCTTACGGGCGAGCGGCGGACGCTCACCGACCGCGGCCTGTCGCACGCCCACCCCTCGTTCAGACCGGACGGCACGCAGATCGCCACCCTCACCGACGAGGTGCGCATCGTGTCGGCGAACGGGCAGGTGGCGGTGCTCGACGTCGCCACGGGGACGCAGCGCATCCTCACGGCCGCGCTGGACCGGACGTGCGTTCCGCTGCCCGGTGCCCGCCCCCGATCTGGGACGGTGACCACCTGCTGTTCGCCACCGAGGACCGCGGCGACGTGCCCGTGCACCGCATCCCGGCCGACGGGATCGGTGAGGTCCAGACGCTGCTCGGCGGCTCGCGGGTCGTCAGCGCCCACGACCTCGCCGCCGGCACGCTGGCGTTCGTCGCGAGCACCGTCTCCGCGCTGCCGGAGGTGTTCGTCCGCGACGCCGACGGCACCGAGCGGCAGCTCACCACGCTCGGCGCCGCGTTCCACGCCGCGGTGCCGACCGCCGTTCCCGAGCAGATCACGGTGCCCTCCCCCGCGGGCGACGGTGACGTCGACGCGTGGATCGTGAAGCCGCCCGGCGTCCGCGAGGGCGACAGTGTGCCGGTGCTGCTGTCGATCCACGGCGGCCCGATGACCCAGTACGGCAACAGCTGGTTCGACGAGTTCCAGCTATGGGCCGCCGCCGGGTACGCGGTGGTCTACTGCAACCCGCACGGCTCGACGGGGCGCTCCGAGGCGTGGTTGCGCTCGATCCGCACGCCCGAGGCGGCGGAGCACCCGGGCACCGGCTGGGGCGGCATCGACGCCGACGACGTGCTGGCCGTCCTCGACGCCGCGCTGGCCCGGGAACCCTCGTTCGACCCCGACCGCGTCGGGGTGCTCGGCGGCTCCTACGGCGGGTTCCTCACGAGCTGGCTCGTCGGCCACACCGACCGCTTCGCCGCGGCGTGCAGCGAGCGGGCGGTGAACAACCTGGCCTCCGAGGAGTGGAGCGCCGACGTGGCCGGCACGTTCCGCCACGAGCTGGTTCGGGAGGCACCTCGGCGGCCGGCGGCCCGAGATCACCTGGGACCACCCGTCGCGGAGGAGCTGATCAGCCGGCGGTGATGGCGTTCTTCAGCCAGTTGCTGTCGTTGAGGTCGACCTTCTTGCCGTTGATCGCCAGCGTCGGGGTGCCGAACTGGCCGTTGGTCTGCAGGGCGGGGTCGGCGATGGCCTTCTTCGTCTCGGCGGTGACGGCCGCGGTGTTCGTGCCGCCGTTGACGCAGCCGGCGAAGTCGCCCTTCGCGCCCAGGTCGGTGCCGAACTTGATCAGCTGCTCGTTGCTCAACCCGGCGCTGCCCTCGGCGGGCTGCTCCGCGAACAGCTTCGCGCGGTAGGCCGGGTAGATGCCCGCCGACACCGAGCAGACCGCGGCGTTGGCCGCGCGCGTCGAGTACCCGGCGGGGTTGCTGCTGGGGTCCAGGATCGCGATGGTGTGGTAGCGGACGCTGATCTTGCCGGAGTTCAGCGCGTCGACGATCTGGGCCGAGTAGCGCTTCTCGAACTGGTTGCAGATCGGGCAGAGGAAGTCCTCGTAGGAGTCGACCACGACCTTGCCGGTGCCCGCCGTGACGACGGCGCCGCTCACCGTGGCGGTGTAGGTCGGCGCGGCGGCGGTGCCGTTCGCGCTGTTGCGGAAGTACAGGACGGCGGCGGCGATGACCACCGCCACGACGAGGACGACGCCGACGACGATCAGCGGCGTGCGGTTGGCGGCCTTCGCCGGCACCTGGATGCCGGCCGCGGCCAGCCGCTGGTTCGCGGCCTCCTGCCTGCGCTTCTTGTCGTTCCGGGACGCTCCGCCCATGTCAGGTCCTTCCGCTGTAGCGCGAGTCGAATGAAGCCACGGTGTGGGGCCGCACGATCAGCCAGGCGGCCATCGCGAGGAACCCGGTGTCGCGCAGGATCTCCTGCACGTACGCGGTGTTGCCGGGGTCGACGGCGCCGCCACCGCCGAAGCAGCCGCAGTCGATCGACAGCCCGCGCGCCCAGGCCTGCGACACCCCCGCGACGAACACCAGCAGCAGCACGGCCGAGAGCCCCGCGACGGCCCGGGTGCCGACGCCGGCCAGCAGCAGCAGACCGAGCGCGATCTCGAGGAACGGCAGCACCGCGGCCACCAGTTCCACCCCGGTCTCCGGCAGGACGTCGTAGGCGCGGACCGCGACGAAGGTCTGGTCGGGGTCGACGGCCTTGAGAGTGCCGGAGACGAGCCAGACGGCGGCCAGGCCGACTCGGGCCAGCGTCCCGAGCACGTCGAGAGCGCGGGCCCGGTTCACGCGAACAGACTAGTCGGGGGGTCAGAACTCCTCGCGGGCCGACTCCTGCTCCAGCACCGCGTCGAGGTCCTTGAGCCGGTTCATCGACGCCACGGCGCGGGCGGTGCGGTGGTTGGCGGCGAGCAGGTCGCGGTGGCGGTGGGTCCAGGCCCAGTAGCCGGCCGTGAACGGGCAGGCGTCGTCACCGAGCCGCTTCTTCGGATCGAACGCGCAATCCTTGCAGTGGTCGGACATCTTCGCGATGTAGGCGCCACCGGAGCTGTAGGGCTTGGTGGCCATCATGCCGCCGTCGGCGTGCTGGCTCATCCCGATGACGTTGGGCGGCATCACCCACTCGAAGCCGTCGACGAACGCCTCCCGGAACCAGTCCGACAGCTCCGCGGGCCGGTAACCGCGCTGCAGCGCGTGGTTGCCCAGCACCATCAGGCGCGGGATGTGGTGGGTCCAGCCGCGGTCGCGGACGCCCTCGAGCGCCGTGCTCAGGCACGTCGCCGTGACGGCGTCGGCGTCGAGCTCGCGCCACCAGTCCGGCAGCGGCGTGCGGGCCGCCAGGGCGTTGCGCCGCTGGTAGCCCTTCCCGAACCGCCAGTACAACTGCCACACGTACTCCCGCCAGCCCAGCACCTGCCGGATGAAGCCCTCGGCGCTCGGCAGCGGCACGGCCCCGGCGCGGTGGGCGTCCTCGGCGGCGCGCACGGCGTCGAGGGGATGCAGCACGCCGAGGTTGAGCGGCACCGACAGCAGCGAGTGGGCCGTCGCCCAGTCGCCGGTGAGCATCGCGTCCTCGTGCGGGCCGAAGTGCGGCAACCGCTGCTCGACGAAGTGCGCCAGCGCCCGCTGCGCCTCGTCGGCGGTGACGGCGAACAGGCGCGGGCCGTCACGGCCGACGGTGGGCAGCTCCATCGCGTCGAGGTCGGCGCGGACCCGGCCGTCGATCTCGTCCTCGGTGGGCAGCCACGGCCCGGGCACGTCGAGGGTCACCCGGCCCTTCGGCGGGGGCTCGCGGTTCTCGGCGTCGAGGTTCCACTTCCCACCGACGGGCTCTCCCGCGTCCATCAGCACGTCGAACCGGCGGCGCTGCGCGCGGTAGAAGTCCTCCATCCGGAACGACGTGCGGTCGCCCGCCCACTCGTCGAAGTCGGTGCGAGGCAGCGCGAACGTCGGGGTGGGGAGCACCTCGGCGACCAGGCCGTCCTTGCGCAGCCGCTCGACGAGATCGGCCGCCGCGAACGAGGTGGGCTCGTGCACCACCACGGGCCGTCCCACCTGCTCCAGGGCCTCGCGGTAGGTGCCCGCGCGCAGGTGGATGGCCCGGTCGCCCAGCTCGGCCGCGGTGTGGCGCAGGCCGGAGAGCACGAGGTGCAGCTTCTGGCGGTGGAACCGGCGCCGCCGGAACACCCGCTCGGACTCGACGAGCACCACCTCCCGCCCGTGGTGCTCGTCGGTGCTGTGCACGTGCGGCCCCAGCTGGTCCCCGAAGATCCACAGCGGTGCCTCGATCATCGGGCCAGTGTCCCGGCCCCACCCCACCCCCGCGAGTCGGCGGTTCGCCGTGCGCGAGTCGGCGGTTTTCCGGGCGCGAGTCGCCCGTCCGGATGACGCGCGTTCCCTGCGCGTGCGTTCTATGCTTCCGCGCATGACGCCGGTCCCGGGCCCCGCCGAGTTCGCCGACCACACCGACGACCACCACCACGCCGACGTCTCCGGCGGCTGGCTGCGCGCCGGCGTCTTCGGGGCGATGGACGGTCTCGTCACGAACATCGCGCTGGTGGCGGGCGTGGGCGGCGGTGGCGCCGACCGTCAGACGATCATCCTGACCGGCATGGCCGGGCTCGTCGCGGGCGCGTTCTCGATGGCGCTGGGCGAGTTCGCGTCGGTGGACACCCAGAACGACGCCGTGGCGAACGAGGTCCGCGTCGAGCGCGACGAGATCCGCCGCCACCCCCACGCCGAGCAGGCCGAGCTCACCGAGATGTACGTCGAGATGGGACTGAGCCGGGAGACGGCCGAGGCGGTCTCCCGGGAGGTGAGCGCCGATCCCGAGCTGGCCGTGAAGGTGCACATCACCCAGGAGCTCGGCGTCGACCCCGACGACCAGCCCTCCCCGTGGACGGCCGCGATCTCGTCGTTCGTCGCGTTCTCCATCGGTGGCATCGTCCCGATCGTCACCTACCTGCTCGGCTACTCGTCGCTGGCGCTCGCTCTGGGCGTCGGCGCGGTCGGACTGTTCATCGCCGGCGCCCTGACCTCGCGCTTCACCACCCGGTCGTGGTGGCTCAGCGGGCTGCGGCAGCTGCTGTTCGGGGCGATCGCGGCCGGCGCCACGTACGTCGTGGGCATGCTCATCGGGGTGGGTGTCGGCGGATAGGTCGCCCGTCTGACGATCTGGAGCCGTGACGGCCGAGGTCACCACCGAACGGGCTCGTCGATCCCGCGGTGCGGCGGCTGCGCAGCGAGATCCTCAGTGGTGCGCTGATCCCCGGGGAACGGCTCGTCGAGGAGCAGCTCACCCGCCGTCTCGGGATCAGCCGGGCGTCGCTGCGCGAGGCGTTGCGGCTGCTCGGCCAACAGGGCCTCGTCGAGCTCCCTGCCGCGCCGGGGCGTGCGGGTCATCCAGCTCTCGGCCTCGCCACGACCTCACCCAGGACCCGAGCGCTCACTGATTCCGGTTGCCGCCTGAACCACTGCGCAATGATCAGGCCGGCGGGTGGGACTCGTGGTGATGTGCAGAGCGTGGCTGCGTCGTCCCGACCTCCTTCTCCCGGTCCCGGCTCGGGCCAGACGGGTCCGCGCGCACCCTGTGCGTCCGCGCGCCTGTGAGGGCCCTGCGGGAGGTCCTGCGCCGCGGCGACGTCACCGTCCACGACGTCGTCCGGAACCTCCACCCCGACCGTCGATGCCGGGGCCGCCCGCCGCCTGCTCGACGCGGGCGCGGTGGTGGTCGCTGCATCGGATTCGGCGGTGCGCCCGTCTACGCGGGCGAGACCGTGTAGGTGTGCCCCGCCACACGGAGCCGGTCGATCAGCGCCTCCCCCATCGCCGAGGCGGGCGTGAGCGACCCGGCCCGGGCGGGCAGGCGGTCGCCGTCCAGCGCCAGGCACAGCGCGCTCTCACCGAGCATGACGGCGGTGGCCGCGTAGCCGGGGTCCCCGGGGCCGGAGACGACCGCGCGGTAGCGGCGCCCGCTCGTCGTCGCGGCATCGAGGTCCATGCGGAACCAGCCCTTCTCCCGCTCCTCCGGCGTCGGTCCGGTGCCCGGGGCGGGCAGCACACGATCGAGCACCGAGCGGGTGGGGCCGAAGCTCATCCCGGCGAGCGCCAGGCCGAGCCCCGCCGTCACGCCCGCGGCCGCCACCGCACCGGCCGGGCCCCGTCCGGTGCCCATGACCTCCTGGTAGCGCAGTGTCCGCCCGTAGGCCCAGTCCTGCAGCGCGTTGCTGCGCCGCACGATCCGCGTGTTGTAGGACGCCATGACGAACGGCGCGGTCCACATGCCGCGCGAGCCGCGCCGGCCCGGTAGCGGGGCGTCGGCCGGCTGGGCCTGCGTGGACTCGGCCGTGCGGTCCGGGCTCAGCGCGTACGGGTCGGTCACCACCCGCCGCAGGGCCGGATCGGCCCCGACGGCCTCCATCTGGGCCCGCATCGAGTCGATCGTCCCGCCGCTGAACCCGCCCCTGGCCGTGGCGACGAGCCCGACGGCGGTCAGCTCACCGGCGTCGTCGGCGGCGGCCTGCTGGTGGCACAGGAAGACCCCGAGGTCGGACGGGATCGAGTCGTAGCCGCACGAGTGCACGATCCGCGCACCGGTGTCGCGGGCGGTCTTGTCGACCAGCTCCATCGCGTCGCGGACGAAGAGGACCTCGCCGGTCAGGTCGCAGTAGTGGGTGCCGGCCCGGGCGCAGGCCCCGACGACGGGCAGACCGTAGCGGGCGTAGGGCCCGACCGTCGTGACGAGCACCCGCGTGCTGGTCACCAGCGCCTCGAGGGACGCCTCGTCGGTGGCGTCGGCCACGATCAGCGGCCACGACCGGCCCCGCTCCGGGAGCTCCCGGCGCGTCGTCTCCAGCTTGGCCGCCGACCGGCCGGCCAGCGCGATCCGCACGTCCGCGGGCGCGTGTTCGGCCAGGTAGGCCGCCACCAGCGCGCCGACGTAGCCGGTGGCGCCGTAGACGACCACGTCGTGGGTCCGCTTCTCATCACTCACGATCGCGACCGTACAGACAACGGCAGCCCCGCCGGCCGGGTGGCCGACGGGGCTGCCGTCAACGGTGGAGGTGCCGGGAATCGAACCCGGGTCCTCTGTCGCTTCACAAGGGCTTCTCCGTGTGCAGTCCGCTATGCCTCTACTCGGATCCACCGTTCATGCGAACGAGACGGTGTGACGATCCCAGTCACTGTTTGCTGTCCCTGCCCACCCCGTGACCGGGCGGACAGGTGAGTCCCCTAGCTGATGCCGGCGACCGGAGCGGGGACGCCCCCGGGCCGACAGCGAAGTCAGATCAGGCCGCGAGGGCGAAATCAGACTTCGCGTGCTGCTTATTAGCGGCACTTATTGTTTTGCGACGGATGGTTAACGAGCTCATCGTCGCCTTCCTCGACACGCTTCCCCTTGATCGACGGCCAGAGTCGAAACCGTTCACCCCCATTGGCCCGCACCGTGCAGGCGTCCGTACAGCATAACGCCGCGGGCAAGCCGGATTATTCCGACGCGAGCCGCAGCAGGCGCGCGGGCGCGTCGTGCAGCACCGAGCGCAGGAAGTCCTCACCGAGCCGGTCGTCGGCCGCGGCCCAGCCGGCCACGGCCCGCACCTGCTCGACGTAGGGGTAGGGGATGTTCGGGAAGTCGGAGCCGAACACCACACGACCGGGCACGTCGACGAGCTGCGCCGCCCAGTCGTCGGGCAGCGGCGCCATCTGCAGGCTGTAGGGCGTGCCGACCATCGTCGTGTCGATGTGGACGCCTGCGTAGCGGCGCACCAGGTCCAGCGCGCCGTCGAAGTCGGGCATGCCGGCGTGGGCGAGCACCACCGGCAACGTCGGGTGCTCGGCGAGCACCTCGGCGAACACGTCGAGGCCGGTGTGCGAGCCGGGAATCGGCCCGTGGCCGCAGTGGACGATCGACGGCACCCCGGCGTCGGCCAGCAGGCCCCACGCCGGGCGCAGCAGGGGGTCGCGCGGGTCGAAGCCGCCCACCTGCACATGCACCTTGACCGCCCGCGCGCCGGCCTCGACCGCGGCGCCGAGATAGTCGGCGACGTCGGGCTCGGGGTAGAGCGTGGCCGTCGGGACCGCGCCCGGTGTGCGGGCCGCGAAGTCGGTGACCCACTCGGTGAGCCATCGGCCCATGTCCGGCTTGTGCGGGTACACCAGCGGCGCGAAGGCCTGCACGCCCAGCTTCTCCAGCGTGGCGACGCGGTCGGCCTCGGGCGTGCGGTACCGGATCGGCCAGGCGCGGCCGTAGTGCGTCTCGGCCTCGTCGAAGTAGGCCCAGACCTTGGCCAGCACGCGCTCGGGCAGGAAGTGCACGTGGACGTCGACGATGCCGGGCAGACCGAGGTCGGCGAGGAAGCGGGGGACGTCGTCGTCGCTCTCCGGGGGAGCGGGAACCGTCAGTGCCGATGGTTCGCTCGCGGGCTCGCTCACCGCATCTCCCGCACGCGCCCCTTGGCCGCCCGGCCGTACGCCCTCTGGATCTCGCGGTCGGCGTCGCGCTTGGCCAGGTCGGTGCGCTTGTCGTAGGACTTCTTGCCCTTGGCCAGCGCGAGCTCGCACTTGACCTTGCCCTCGTTGAAGTACAGCGACAGTGGCACCAGCGTCAGCCCGCCCTCGCGGATCTTGCCGATCAGCCGCTCGATCTCCTCGCGGTGCAGCAGCAGCTTGCGGGTGCGGCGCGGCTCGTGGTTGGTCCAGCTGCCCTGCGTGTACTCGGCGATGTGCAGGTTGCGCAGCCACACCTCGCCGTCGTCGACGGTGGCGAACGCGTCGATCAGCGACGCCCGGCCCAGTCGCAGGCTCTTCACCTCGGTGCCCATCAGTGCGACGCCGGCCTCGTAGGTGTCGAGCACCGTGTAGTCGTGCCGCGCCTTCCGGTTCTGCGCGATGACCTTGCGCCCCTTTTCCTTGACCACCTGTCCAGCCTACGCGGGGACTACAACCGCACGTAGAGACGCAGCGTGACGTAGCCGGTGATGGCGGCGATGCCCGCGCCGATCATCAGCAGGAACGGCGAGACCCAGAGGATGTCGGCCACCTGGATCGGCGGCACGACGCCGTTGGACACGATGCCCGAGAGCAGCGAGTCGATGAACAGGAACTTCCCGGCCAGCAGCCCGCCCGACGCGATCAGCGCGCCGATCACGCCGGTGACCACGGCCTCGATGAGGAACGGCAGCTGCGTGTACCAGCGCGTGGCCCCCACCAGCCGCATGACGCCCACCTCGGTGCGGCGGGTGAACGCCGAGACCTGCACGGTGTTGGAGATCAGCAGCAGGGCCGCGACGGCCTGCACCAGCGCGAGCGCGAACGTCACGTTGCGGACGCCGCCGAGGAAGTCGAACAGCTTCGCCACCACGTCGCGCTGGTCGATGATGTTGCGGACGCCGACCTTGCCGGTCATGGCCTCCTTGACCGCCGCGGCGCCGGCCGCCTGGTCGGCGAGCTTGACGCGCAGCGTGGCCGGCAGTGACTGCGGGCGCACCACGTCGGCCAGCGACTGGCCCGCGAACAGCTGCTTGTAGCGCTCGTAGGCGGCCTGCTGGTTCTCGTAGCTCACCGACGCCACGAGCGGGGAGTTCTGGAGGATCGTCTTGAGGCTCGCGCAGACGGGCTGGCTGCAGTCCTGGTCGGCCGCGGACACGTCCGAGGTGAGCGCCACCTGGATCTCGACGCGGTCGCTGTAGAGCTGCTCGGTGCGGTCGATGGTGCGCACGGCCAGCAGGCCGGTGCCCACCAGGCCCAGCGAGATGGCCGTGGTCAGCACCATCGCGATGGTCATGGTGACGTTGCGGCGCAGCCCGGTGAGGACCTCGCGGACGACGAAGTCGGATCTCATGACGCCTCCCCGGGAGCAAGCACGTCGTCGCGCCTCATCTAGCGCCCCACCCCGTACACCCCGCGGGACTCGTCGCGGACGACCTGCCCGAGGTCGAGCTCGACGACGCGCCGGCGCATCGAGTCGACGATGGAGTGGTCGTGCGTGGCCATGACGACGGTGGTGCCCGTGCGGTTGATCCGCTCCAGCAGCAGCATGATGTCCTGGCTGGTGTCGGGGTCGAGGTTGCCCGTGGGCTCGTCGGCCAGCAGCACCAACGGCCGGTTCACGAACGCCCGCGCGATGGCCACGCGCTGCTGCTCACCGCCGGAGAGCTCGTGCGGGAGGCGGTCGGCCTTGCCCTGCAGCCCGACGAGGTCGAGCACCTCGGGCACGACCTTCTTGATCGTGGACGGCTGCTTGCCGATCACCTCGAGCGCGAACGCGACGTTGCCGCCGACGGTCTTGTTGGGCAGCAGCCGGAAGTCCTGGAACACGCAGCCGATGCGCTGGCGCAGCCGCGGCACCCGCCGTCGCGGCAGTTTGGCCACGTTGAGGTCGGAGACGAAGATGTTGCCGCGGGTGGGCACGTCCTCGCGCAGCAGCAGCCGGAGGAACGTCGACTTCCCCGAGCCCGAGGGTCCGATGAGGAAGACGAACTCCCCCTTGTCGACGTTCACCGAGACCCGGTCCAGCGCGGGGCGTGTGGAGGTCTTGTAGAGCTTGGTGACGCGTTCGAGGCGGATCACGGTGCGTGACGCTACCGCCGGGGCGGGACCGACCCGTTATCCGACCCGCCCCTTCGGCGACGAACCCCTACCGGTCAGCTCTCGGTGGCCTGGTTGCGGCGCCAGCGGATGCCGGCCTCGATGAAGCCGTCGATGTCGCCGTCCAGCACCGCGGACGGGTTGCCCACCTCGTACTCGGTGCGCAGGTCCTTCACCATCTGGTACGGGTGCAGCACGTAGGAGCGCATCTGGTTGCCCCACGACGAGCCGGTGTCCTTGAGCGAGTCCATGAGCGCCCGCTCCTCCTGCTGACGACGCGCGAGCAGCTTGGCCGCGAGCACCACCATCGCGGAGGCCTTGTTCTGGATCTGGCTGCGCTCGTTCTGGCAGGAGACGACGATGCCGGTGGGCAGGTGGGTGAGCCGCACCGCGGAGTCGGTGGTGTTGACGCCCTGTCCACCCGGCCCCGACGAGCGGTAGACGTCGACGCGCAGCTCCTTCTCGTCGATCTCGACGTGGTCGGTGGTCTCGACGACCGGCGCTACCTCGACGCCCGCGAACGACGTCTGGCGGCGGGCCTGGTTGTCGAACGGCGAGATGCGCACGAGCCGGTGCGTGCCCTGTTCCACCGAGAGCGTGCCGTAGGCGTAGGGCGCGTGGACGGCGAAGGTGGCCGACTTGATGCCCGCCTCCTCCGCGTAGGAGGTGTCGTAGACGTCGGTGGGGTAGCCGTGGCGCTCGGCCCAGCGCAGGTACATGCGCAGCAGCATCTCGGCGAAGTCGGCCGCGTCGATGCCGCCCGCCTCGGACCGGATGGTCACCAGGGCCTCGCGCTGGTCGTACTCGCCCGACAGCAGCGTGCGCACCTCCAGCGAGGAGATGTCGGAGCGGAGCTTGGCGCGCTCGGCGTCGGCGTCGGCGATCGCGCCCTCGTCGCCCTCGTCCTCGGCCAGCTCGTAGAGCACCGGCAGGTCCTCGAGGCGGCGGCGCAGCTCCTCGAGCCGGCGCAGGTCCCCGGTGGCGTGCGCGAGCCGGCTGGTGACCTTCTGCGCGGCCTCGGTGTCGTCCCACAGGTCGGGCTGGCCCGCCTGACCGGAGAGGTCCTCGATCTCCGCACGCAGCTTGGGCAGGTCGGTGACCGCCTCGATGCTCTCCAGGGTGGTGGTGAGCTCTTTCAGGTCGGCCGCGGCGTCGGGGTTCACAACAGTCCAGGGTACGCGGGCGTGCTCACTCCCCCGGGATCGCGTCCAGCAGCTTGAGCATGGCCCGCAGGTGCGCGACGACGAAGTCGGCCACCGCCTTCTTGTACGGGTCGCCCTCGCCACGGGCCGCCGCCCTCGCCGCGACGAGCCGCTCCGCGTAGGCCTCACGGCTGGCCCCCACCAGCTGTGCGCGCTGCTTCGCCGTCAGCGTCCCGGCGTGCAGGATCCGCAGCACCAGGGGGCTGCGCACCGCGTCGACGCCGCCGTCGTCCGCCAGCCACGCCTTGAACGACCGCCGGCCCGCGGCGGTGATCGCGTACTGCTGCGACGCCCGCGCCCCGACCTTCCCGAGCTTGAGCAACCCGGCCTCGGCGAGCACCGGCAGCTCCCGGTAGACCTGGCTGCGGGTGACGGCGAAGAACGACCCGAACCGCTCCCCCGCCGCGGCCACCAGCTGCCCGCCGGTCATGGGTCCGGCGTGGAGGAGCCCGAGAAGCGCGGCGGCGGTGGCGTTCACGGGAGTGGCACGTGCGGGCGGCATACCCCTACCGTGCCACCCGAACGTCCGTTTCGCAGGATCCACAGTGGCCGTGTGTTGTCCAGAGTGGGCCGACCACACCCGATCGGATGATCATCTGTCCTCCTCGACCGACGCTCACCCCGTCGAGCACGTCGAACCCGTCGACGAGACCGCTGCTAGATCGTCAGCGTCGCGATCTTCTCGCGCTGGGCGTCGGCGTCGCCGTACTGCCCGGCCAGCCGCTTGGCGCGCTTGTAGAAGAAGTGCGCCTCGTGCTCCCAGGTGTAGCCGATGCCGCCGTGGTACTGGATCATCGCGGCCGTCGCCGCGACGGCCGCGTCGCCCGCCTTGGCCTTGGCCACCGCGACGGCCAGGTCGGCCCCGTCGAGCTTCGCGTCCACCGCGTAGGACGCGTAGAGCACCGCGTGCTCGGCCAGCGTGACGGCCACGTGCAGGTCGGCCAGCGCGTGCTTGATCGCCTGGAACGAGCCCACGGGCACGCCGAACTGGGAGCGCTCCTTGTCGTAGGCCACCGTGCGGGAGACGGCCTCACGGGCGATGCCGGCCAGGTCGGCGGCGACGAGCACGGTGGCCCGCGCCTCCAGCTCCGCGATCACCTCCGCCGTGGCGCCCGGGAGCGCCTCGCCCGCGCCGGCCTCCACCGACGCGAGCCGGGTGGTGCCGTCGTAGGAGCCCTGCGGGGTGGCGGTGGCGCCGGTGACCAGCACCAGGCCGTCCGCGGAACGGGCCACGACCACGTCGGCCACGCCGCCGTACTCGACGGCCGTCAGCGTGCCGGGGGCCGAACCGCGCAGCGTGAACGCGCCGACGGCGTCGCCCGTCGCGAGCCGGGGCAGCCAGGCCGCCTTCTGCTCGTCGGAGCCGGCCAGGCGGACCGCCTCGGCGGCCAGGACGGTGCCGCGCCACGGGCCGGGGGCCGCGCCGGCGCCCAGCGCCCGGGCGATGACCTGTGCCTCGACGAGCCCCAGGCCCAGTCCCTCCTGGTCCTCCGGGACGGTGACGGCGAGCCAGCCCTGATCGGCTGCGGCCTTCCACAGCGAGGCGGGGTGTCCGTCGCCGGAGACGTCCTCGAAGACCTCACGCACGGCGGCGAGGTCGAAGCGCTCCGACAGGTAGGAGCGGACCGCGCCGTCGAACTCGCGCTGGTCGTCGGTGAGTGCGAAGAACATGGTGGTCCCTCCTTATCGGGGCAGGCCGAGCACGCGCTCGGCGGTGACGTTGCGCTGGACCTGCGAGGACCCGCCCCAGATCGTGACCGACCGGGACCACATCGCCTGCGCGTGCAGCGCGGTGATGTCCTCGCTCCCACCAGAATCGAGGCTGAGCTCGGAGAGCGTGGCGTCCTCGCCGAGGATGTCGTCGAAGACCTCCCAGAGGTCCTGGCTCGGCTCCGACCAGATCAGCTTGGTCATCGAGGCCTCGAACCCGAGGTCGTGGCCCAGCTCCACCTCGGTCTGGACGTGCATGGCGTGCAGGCGCAGGCACTCGAGGTCGGTGAGCACGCGGGCGAGCTTGCCGCGGATCACCGGGTCCTTGTCGCGGCCCAGCTTCTTCGCCACGGCGACGACCTCGTCGTACTGGCGGCGGAACTCGGTGTACTGCGAGATGCCCGACGCACCGCGCTCGAACGAGAGCAGCAGCATCGCCGTGCGCCAGCCGTCGTCCACCGCGCCGAGGACGTCGGTGGCGGGCACGCGCGCGTCGTCGAAGAAGACCTCGCCGAACTCGCTCGCGCCGCTCATCTGCTTGAGCGGGCGGGCGTCGACGCCGTCCTGGTGCATGTCGATGAGCAGCATCGAGATGCCGCGGTGCTTCTCGCTGCCCGGCGTGGTGCGGACCATCGTGAAGATCTTGTCGCCGTGGACGGCGTTGGTGGTCCACACCTTCTGGCCGTTGACCACGAAGTCGTCGCCGTCGCGGACGCCCTTGGTGGACAGCGCCGCGAGGTCGGACCCCGCGCCGGGCTCGGAGAAGCCCTGGCACCAGATCACCTCGCTGCGCAGCAGGGGGCCGATGATGTCCTTCTTCTGCTGCTCGGTGCCGATCGCCATGACGGTGGGCGCGAGGAACGTCAGGCCCAGCGGGTTGACCGACCGCGGCGCGTTGGCCAGCACCATCTCGACGTCGTAGATCGCCTTCATGCCGGGGGTGCCGCCGCGGCCGCCGAACTCGGTGGGCCACTGGATGCCGGCGAACCCGGCGAGCGCCTTGTCGCGCTCCCAGTCGCGGCGCAGACGGAAGCTCTCGTCGTCGTCGAGGGACTCCCAGAAGTTCGGGCGCTGCCACTCGTCGGGGATGTTGGCCTGCAGCCAGGACCGCAACTCGCTGCGGAACTCCTCCTCGGCTGCGGTGTAGGTCAGGTCCATGCCCCCACCTTGGCATACCGGTGGGTAACCTGCGCCTCCCATCACCCATCTGACCGCGGGTGACCAGCGGGTACGCTCGGCAGATGCGTACGGAGCGGGTGACGGTGAGCCTGCCGGCCGACCTCCTGGCCGAGGCTCGCGAGGCGGTGACGCGCGGGGCGTCCACGAGCCTGGCCGCGTACATCGCCGAGGCGATGGGCGCGCGGCAGATGCGCGAGCGCTCCCTGGCGGTGCTGGCGGACCTGTACGGCGGCCCGCCCCCACCCGACGAGCTGGCGCAGGCGAGGCGGTCACTGCTGCCGCGGGCGGGCGTGTGAGCGGCATCGGCGGACGCGTCCTCGACAGCACCGCACTCGCCGCCTTCGCCGTCGGCCGGCCCGTCTACATGCGGGCCCTGGTCTGGGCCGCGGTCGAGGAGAACATCGTGCTGGCGGTGCCGAGCGCCGCGCTGGGCCGCGCCTGGGCCCTGCTGGAACCCGAGCACCACGCGGCCCTGCAGGTGCTGCTGGACCTGCCCAACACCGTGATCGACGACCTGAGCCCGGCGTCCGCGCAGGAGTCCGGCCTGCTGATGGCGGCGTCGGGCGGCGACGACATCGCGGCGGGCCAGGTGGCGGCGAGCGCGCGGCGCCGCGGCTGGCCCGCGGTCACCGGCGACCCGGGCGCCCTCCGCAAGCTGGACACGGCGGTGGCGATCGAGGAACTCCCCTGACGGTCATGCGGTGAAGCGGGCGCGGAGGTGGTCCAGCTCCTCGTCGGTCAGGCCGTGGGCGCGCAGCCAGCCCGCCGCACCGCCGTGCCCGGCGTCGAGGCGGTCGAGCACCGCCACCATGACCTCACCCCGGGGGTGGTGCGGCGCGAGCTCCTCCGCCGAGGGCATCGGGGCGCCCGAGGCCGCGGTCCAGCGCCGGAACATCGCCTCGATCTGCTCCGACGACCGCACGTAGTCGGCCACCACGGCGTCGCGCTCGACCCCGACGGCGTCGAGCACCAGCGCCACGAGCGTGCCGGTCCGGTCCTTGCCCGCGGCGCAGTGCACGAGCGCCGGGCCGGCGTTCTCCGCCGCCAGGCGGCGCACCGCCGTCACGACGTTGCCGGGGTGGTCGGCGAGGTAGCCGAGGTAGTTGCGCAGCAGCGGATCGGTGTCGTCACCGGTCTCGGGCAGGTACTCCCGGCTCACGCCGATGAAGTTCAGCGCCACGGTCTCGACGCCCGCTGCCGCGACGGCGGTCGGACCGTCCCGGTCGATCTCCGTCGGCGTGCGGAGATCGAGCACCAGCGTCAGCCCGAACTCCTCCACCAGGTGCTGCACGTCCTCGGGCGTGACGTGGTGCAGCGACCCGCTGCGCAGCAGCACACCGGAGCGCGTGGCACCGCCGTCGCGCAGGGGCAGGCCGCCGACGTCGCGCACGTTGTCGACGCCCTGGAGCTCCACCCATGTCATGCGAAGGGTCCCGGGTTGAGCACGCGGCGGCTGATCCTCGCGACGATCGGGCCGTCCTCCTCGCTGGCCTTGCGGGCCGCGCGCCACTGCGGGTCGGCCTGGAACGCCGCCCACTTCCCTGCCATGTCCTCGTAGGAGTCGAACTTCATGACGTAGACGAGCTCGTTGTTGGAGTCGCCGCCCAGCTCGGTGACGGACATGAAGGTGACCTCCATCCCCATCCGGGCGAAGATCGGCAGCGTGTGGTCCCTGAAGCGCTTCACGAGGGCGGGCATCCGGCCGGGCACCGTGGTGTACTCACGAATCTCGTAGATCACACGACGATCCTAGGACGGACAGGCGTGCCATCACCCGACGACGACGTGCCGGTCGGCACCGGCATCGACCTGCTGGCCGCGGCCGATCCGGACGCCCCCGCCCTGATCTGCCCCGACCGCACGGTCACGCGCGCGGAGCTCGCGGCCGCGTCCAGCCGCGCCGCCCGGCAGTTCGCCGCGCTCGGCGTCACCGAGGGCTCGATGGTCACGATCGGCCTGCCCAACGGGGCCGCCTTCTACATCGCCGTCGTCGCGGCGTGGAAGCTCGGCGCGATCCCGCAGCCGGTGTCGGCGAAGCTGCCGCCCGCCGAGCTCGCGGCGATCGTCGAGCTCGCCGACTCGTCGCTGGTGGTGGGCACCGAGGCCGCCGGACGGTCGTGGCTGCCCGCCGACTGGGCCCCTGACGAGACGCTGTCGGCCGATCCCCTGCCGCCCGTCGTGCCCCCGAGCTGGAAGGCCCCGACGTCGGGCGGCAGCACCGGGCGTCCGAAGATCATCGTGGCGGGCAACGCGGGCTGGCTGTCGTCGGTGACCAGCCGGGCGGAACGCCTGCGCATCGGCGGGCCGGGCGACGTGTTCGCCGTGACCGCGCCGCTCTACCACAACGCTCCCTTCATGTTCTCGCTGATCGCGCTGCTGCGCGGGTGCACACTCCTCGTGCTCGACCACTTCGACGGGGCGCGGGTGCTCGAGGCCGTCGTGCGTCACCGCGTCGCCTGGTTCTACGCCGTCCCCACCCTGATGGGCCGCATCCTGCGGCTGCCCGCCGAGGTGCGCGAGGCGGCGGACCTGTCCGGCGTCCGCACGCTGCTGCACGTAGGCGCCCCGTGTCCGGAGCCCGTCAAGCGCGCGTGGATCGACTGGCTGGGGCCGGAACGGATCGTCGAGCTCTACGCGGGCACGGAGTCGCAGGCCGTCTGCATGATCGACGGGGTGGAGTGGCTGGAGCGGCCGGGATCGGTCGGGCGCCCGACGTCGGGCGAGATGCGCGTCCTCGACGAGGACGGGCAGCCCGTGGCTCCGGGCGAGATCGGTGAGATCTGGATGCGCCCGCCGCCCGACACCACGCCCTACCACTACGTCGGCGCGGAGGCCCGCTCCCGCGACGGCTGGGAGTCCATCGGTGACATGGGACACATCGACGCGGACGGCTACGTGTACCTGGCCGACCGGCGCTCGGACCTGATCCTCGTGGGCGGGTCGAACGTGTATCCCGCGGAGGTCGAGGCGGCACTGTCGGAACACCCGCGGGTGCTGTCGTCGTGCGTGGTCGGCCTGCCCGACGACGATCTCGGGGCCCGCGTGCACGCGATCGTCCAGCTCGACGGCGACGCCTCCGACGAGGAGCTGCGGGCCCACGTCCGGGCCCGGCTCACCGGCACCAAGGTGCCGGCCACGTTCGAGCGTGTCGATCACCCGCTGCGCGACGACACGGGCAAGATCCGGCGCTCGGCGCTGCGGGCCGAACGCCTCTGAGCGGCCGCTGTCAAGCACGGCGCGGAGCATGTCGCCGGTTCGAGGAACGTGCCGTCGGGCACCCGGAGGACACCCCGTAGGCTACGGCGAACGAGTGACAACGACTGCGGAGCGATTTGACGCCGGAGTCGTTGGTGACAGAGAGTGGCGCCCCTCCCAACCCGAGGAACTCCATGACGGACCCCCGCACCAGCCTGATCCGCCAGCAGCTCGCCGACCTCGGCCGTCGGCACGCCGCGCGCCAGGGCGGACGCACCACGAGGGTGCTGGTGATCGGCAATTTCGGCAACGGCAACACCGGCGACGAGGCCATGCTGGCCCGAACGCTGCAGGAACTGCCCGGCGACGCCGAGGTCAAGGTCGTCTCGCGCAACCCGCGGATGGTCGAGGCCCTGCACCGCGTCCCGGCCGTTCCCATGGACGGCCTCGGGTTCGCGAAGGCGCTGCACTGGTGCGACGGCATCGCGGTCGTCGGTGGCGGTCTCTTCGGAAGCGGCGCCTCCCCTCTGGTCAAGGCGCTCCCGGCGATCATCTGGGCCGCCACGGCGCGGGGCCGCGACATCACCTACCTGGCCATCGGCGTCTACCCGGGCACCCCGGACCGCGTGCTCGACCTGCTGCGCCGCTCGGTGCGCAAGCCGGGCCGCATCTCCGTCCGGGACGAGACGTCGGCCGCTACCCTCGGTGACGCCATCGTTGCTCCCGTGGTGGGTGACCTGGCCATGGGCCTCGCCCCCGCCCCGCCCGCCGACGCCCGGCGCGCGCTGGCCTCCGCGGGCGTCGACCCGGCCGTGCCGCTGCTGATCGTGGCCCCGAAGGCGCTGCCGAACCCGATCCTCGTCGACGCCCTCCAGGACGCCGCGGCCACGCTCGCGAAGCGGTGGATCGAACGTGGCGGCGCCGTCGCGGGCCTGGCCATCAGCACCCACGCCGACTACGGCCTCGGCCTCGCCCGCCGTGACGAGGTGTTGATCAACGAGCTCGGCGAGCGCCTCGGCCGCACGGTGCCGGTGCTCGGCCCCCAGCTCCCCCCGGCGCTGGCCAAGGCCGTGGTCGGTGAGGCCGACGCGCTGTTCGGCCTGCGCCTGCACGCGCTGATCTTCGCGGTCTCCACGGGCGTGCCGTGTCTCGGCGTCGGCTGGGAGGAGCGCATCACCGCGTTCCTGGCCGAGCACGAGCAGGCCGCGATCAGCACCCGGCCCCCGGTGGAGGACCTGCACGCGTGGGTGGACCGCACCCTCCCGGCCCGCTGGTCCGCGAGGCCCCGACTCCTGAGCTCGTAGCCCCAGGGGGCGCCTGCCCGCCGTCGCCCACGTGTTCCCCAGCTCCGTCAGGGCCTCCCCCGGCTTCCTCGGCAGCCGGCCGGGTTGCACCGGGAGAACCAGCGCCCCCGCGGCCGTCATGTTCCCCGGCGCTCCAGGGTCGCGTCGTACCCACCGGGGCCCAGGTGCCATTGTGCCGCAGCACGATGCCGGGCACGAGCGAGGGCCGCGGCCCGCCCGGGCGGCGGCGGTGGGCGATCGTGGCCCGGTGCGGCCCGAGCTCCACGAGATCGGCGACGCGGACGACCGTGGAGCGGCGGAGGGCGGCGACCTGCCCAGGTCGCAGGGAGTGGGTTCGACGAGGCATGCCCCCGAGCGAAGCGCGGCGGCCCCGGGGAGACCACCCCGATCCGGGATCTGTGGATGGCCACACCCCGATGTGGACAACTCCCCCTCCGCGACGAGCGGTTACATGCCCTGGGCGGGCGTGCGCCTCAGCAGCTTCGGGAGGAGCTGCGCGCCCGTTCCGCCCTCCGCCGCCCGGTCCCCGGGGTTGTAGAGGCGGCAGCGCTGCAGGCTCAGGCAGCCGCAGCCGATGCAGGAGTCCAGGCCGTCGCGCAGGGCCACCAGCGCCTCGATCTGCTCGTCGAGCCGGCCCCGCCACGACCGGGACAGCCGCGTCCAGTCGGCCCTGGTCGGGGTGCGGCCGTCGGGCAGCTGGTCCAGGCCCTCACGAACCTCGTCCAGGCCCACGCCGATGGTGCGGGCGGCGCGGATGAACGCCAGCCTCCGCAGCACCGAGCGCTCGTAGCGCCGCTGGCCTCCCGACGTCCGCGCCGTGCGCAGCAGGCCCTCCCGCTCGTAGTACCGAAGCGACGACGGCGGGAAACCGCTGCGATGGGCCACCTCCCCGATCGTCAGCAGGTCCTTCGCGTCCACACATTCCCCCTTGACCTCAACCTGACTTCAACTTGCACGGTACCGACATGACCACCGACACCGCCATCGTCACCGGCGCCGGCCAGGGGTTCGGCTTCGCGCTCACCGCCGCCCTCGCCGCCCGCGGCACCACCGTGATCGCCTGCGCCCGCGACGCCGACCGCCTGCACGCCGCCACGGCCGGGCTCGCCGGCGTCACCGCGCTGCCCGGCGACGTCACCGACCCGGCCTTCCGCGAGCAGCTCGTGTGGGCCACCCGCGGCCGGCTCGACCTGCTCGTCCACAACGCCGGCGAGCTCGGCCCGTCACCGCTGCCGCGGCTCGAGCGCTACCCCCTCGACGCGCTGCGCGGGGTGCTGGAGACCACCGTCCTCGCCCCGCTGGCCCTGACCCAGCTCGCCCTGCCACTGCTGCGCGAGGCCGCGGCACCGACCGTGGTGACGTTGAGCTCCGACGCCGCCGTCGAGGCGTACGAAGGGTGGGGCGGCTACGGCCTCGCCAAGGCCGCTCTGGACCGGATGGCGGCCGTGCTCGCCGTCGAGGAGCCCCTCCTGCGCGTGCACGCGTTCGATCCCGGCGACATGCGCACCGCGATGCACCAGCGCGCCTTCCCCGGTGAGGACATCTCCGACCGGCCGGAGGCATCCACCGTCGTCCCCGCCTTCCTGCGCCTGCTCGACGACCGACCGGCGAGCGGCCGCCACCGCGCCACGGACCTGCCGGTGGCGGGATGAGAGCCACGACGACCTTCGTCCTGCCACCCGAGCTCGAGGCCGACGCCCCACCGCCCACCCGCGACGGGGTACGGCTCCTGGTGGCCCGCAGCCGCCGCCCCCTGCGGCACGTCCGCTTCACCGACCTGCCGTCCGCGCTGGTTCCCGGTGACCTGCTGGTGGTCAACACCTCCGACACGGAGCCGGCGGCGGTGGACGGCCACCGCGACGACGGCCGCCCGGTGGTGCTGCACGTCTCCGGCCCCACCCCCGCGGGTCGGCGTTTCCCGGCGCGCGAGTCGGCGGATCTCCGTGCACGAGTCGACACCTTCCTCGTCGAGCTCCGCACCCCTGACGGCAGGCGCGTACGGGACGGGCGACCCGGTGAGGTCGTCCACCTCCCGCGCGGGGTGGACGCCGAGCTGGTCACGACGGGCCGCATCCGGGAGGCCCGCATCGCCGTGGAGGGTGACGTGCGGGCGTGGCTCGCGGCGGTCGGCCGTCCGGTCCGCTACGCCCACCTGCGCGAACACCCGCCACTCACGGAGTACCGCACGGTGTTCGCCGAGCCCACCGGGGAGTTCGCCAGTGCCGAGTCCCCGAGCGCCGGGCGCCCGTTCACCCCCACCGTCCTCGAGGGGCTCCGCACCCGGGGCGTCGGGGTCGCGCGGCTCGTCCTCCACACGGGAGTGTCCTCCCTGGAGGAGGACGAGGTGCCGCTGCCCGAGCGCTACCGGGTGCCGGCCGCCACGGCCGACGCCGTGAACCGCACCCGGGCCGCGGGCGGCCGGATCGTCGCGGTCGGGACGACGGCGACGCGGGCGCTCGAGACCGTCGCGGAGCCCGACGGCTCGGTGCGTGCGGGCGCCGGGTGGACCGATCTCGTGCTCGGCCCGGACCGCCCCGCCCGCGTCGTGGACGGCCTCGTCACGGGCTGGCACGAACCCCAGGCGTCCCACCTGCTGCTGCTCGAGGCGGTGGCCGGGCCCCGGCTCGTCGGACGGGCGTACGCCGCCGCCGTCGAGCGAGGGTACCGGTGGCACGAGTTCGGGGATTCCTGCCTGCTGCTTCCCGGACCGGGCGCCGTTGGTCGCACTCCGTGACCGTTGGACGGGCCGCCGAGCCGCCGCCCGACGGGGCTTCGAGAGACGAACGGATGCTGACGTGCGCCGACAGGCACCGGTTCACCTTGTCTCGCGATAACGCCGTCTCGTAAGGTCTCCCGCAGCGTCACGATCCGATCACGAGCGCAACCGAGCCGGGACTCCCCACCCGGCTCGACCGGCCCCGCTGTGACATTGACAGAGCCGGGTCTGCCCTCGCGTGAGATCGCTCCCCCACGCTGAAAGGGCAGTTTCTTGGCTGGACACCGTTCCCCCCGTGGTCGGCGTGCGCACTGGAACAGCGAGCTGGTTCCGGCACGGCACCTGGTAGCCCCGGGCCCGGCACCGACCGGCCCCTCCCTGCGCACCACCGTCGTGGCCTCCGCGGCCGCCGTCGGCGCCGTGGCCACCGGCACGTTCACCGCGCTCGTTCCCACCCCCGGTGACGGCACCACCACGCAGGCGGCGGCCGACGAGACCTCGATGTCCGCCACGCTCGCCGCCAGCACGATGAAGATCCCCAGCAACGCGCACGCGATCGGCACGCTGGCCCCGGTGTCCTACTCCGCCCCCGGCTTCTCCGCCGCGGACGAGCACCTCGCCGCCCTCGGCAAGGGTTCCGACCTCGCCGCCCAGCTCGCGAAGCAGCTCGCGGACGAGCAGGCGAAGCAGGCCGAGCAGGCCCGCATCGACGCCATCGTCGCCCAGGGCGGGCTCGACGGCTGGATCGCCGAGGCGCTCAACATCCTCGACCTCCCGCAGTCGCTCGCCCCGAGCGTCAAGAAGATCGTGATGGCCGAGTCGGGCGGCAACCCCCGGGCCATCAACAACTGGGACGCCAACGCCCGCCGCGGCACGCCGTCGCAGGGCCTGATGCAGACGATCCCGGTGACGTTCAAGCACTACGTGGCACCGCAGCTGGCCAACCGACCCATCACCGACCCGGTGGCGAACCTCACCGCGGGCATCAGCTATATGATTGCCAACTATGGCCTCGACACCGTCGAGGCCGGCGGCCGGTCCAACAGCAGCGGCGGATACGTCGGCTACTGATATGCGCCCGCCCCGGCCCTCTCCCCGTTCCGCCGGACGAGGGCCCCGTGGACGCCCGTGACCACCACGCGGTCCGCCCCTCCCGCCGGTGTCGTACCGGCCACCACCAACGCCTACCGGCCCGAGCTGCAGGGCCTCCGGGCCCTCTCCGCCGCGCTGGTCGTCTGCTACCACGTGTGGTTCGACCGCGTCTCCGGCGGCGTCGACGTCTTCCTGATCGTCACGGGGTTCCTGCTCACCGGGCAGCTCTACCGGGCCGCCGCGCGCGGGAAGTTCAGCCTCCCGCAGCGCTGGAGCCGCACCCTCGTGCGCCTGCTCCCGTCGATGGCCGTGGTGCTGGTGACCACCGCTGTCGCGGGCTTCCTGATCCTGCCCGAGGGCCGCTGGCACCAGACCGTCCGCGAGATCGTCGCGTCGGTGCTGTTCCTGGAGAACTGGCAGTTGGCGGCCGACTCGGTCGACTACGCGGCGCGCAGCAACACCACCAGCGTCGTGCAGCACTTCTGGTCGCTGTCGATCCAGGGGCAGGTGTTCCTGTTCTGGCCGATCGTCATCGCTCTCGTCGTGCTCGCCGCCCGCCGGGTCACCGCCTCCCTGCACACCTGCCTGACCATCACCTCCGCGGTCGTGTTCGTCGCCTCCCTGGCCTACTCGGTCTCGCTGACCATCACCGACCAGCCGCTGGCCTACTTCCACTCGCTCACCCGGGCGTGGGAGTTCGCGCTCGGCGCGCTGCTGGCGCTCTGGATCGACCGCATCATGCTGCCGATGTGGGCGCGGATCGCGATGGGCTGGGTCGGGGTCGTCGCGCTCGTGGCGTGCGGGCTGGTGATCGAGGGCGTCAACGTCTTCCCCGGTTACGCGGCGCTGTGGCCCACCGGCTGCGCGGTTCTGGTCCTGCTCGCGGGCCACACCCGCTCGGCGTTCGCCGCCGACCGGATCCTCGCCGGCCGCTGGGCCCGCTACCTCGGCGACCTGAGCTTCACGCTCTACCTGTGGCACTGGCCCGTGCTGATGCTCTACCTGTCGGGCCGCGACCACTACACCGTAGGGCTGCTCGGCGGCCTCGCGATCATCGCGGTCTCGATGGTCCTGTCGGTCCTCACCCACCACCTCGTCGAGAAGCCCCTGATCGCCCGGGGCTTCGGCGTGCGCGGCGGGGTCAAGCTCGCGGCCGTGTGCGCGGCGGTCGTCCTGCTGGCAGCGGCAGCATGGCAGGGCGCGGCCAGTGTGCGGGCGATGCCCAGCGGCGTGGTCGGCGACGCGCAGCACCCCGGCTCGATGGCCCTGACCACCGGCCCGGTCAAGGCCGCTCCCCTGCTGCCCACCGCGGTCTCGGTGCTCGACGACTGGGACAACGAGACCGACTGGAACTGCTCGCCCGTGCAGACGTTCCCCACGTCGAACGTGTGCGTGCAGCCGGTGCAGAACCCGGCCAGGAGGGTGGTGATCGTCGGCGACTCCCACATCCAGCAGTTCGGTGCGGCCCTGCGCCCGATCGCCGAGAAGTACCACTGGCAGCTGATCTCGCTGCTGCGCGGCGCCTGCCCGTTCTCCACGGCCTCGGAGACCGACCCGAACCAGCCCGGATGCGTCGAGTGGAACAACGCCGCCGTGCAGGAGATCGCCGACCTCAAGCCCGACGCCGTGGTCACCCTCGCCTCGCTCGACGTCATGCCCGGGCTCACCGAGCACACCCCTCCGGGTTTCCCCGCCCAGTGGAAGCGGGTCACCGACCTGGGCATCCCGGTGCTGGCGGTTCGCGACAACCCGCGTTTCACGTTCTCCATGCCCGACTGCGTGCAGCAGAACGGCATCGACTCGCCCCGGTGCTCCTTCCCCCGCGCCGACATCTACAGCGCGGTGCCGCCGTACGAGAAGGTCCCGGGGGTGCCGCCGGGCGTCACGTTCCTCGACACCGCCGACGCCATCTGCACCGCGACGGTCTGCCCGCCCACGATGGGCAACGTACTGGTGTACCTGGACGACAACCACCTCACCCGCTCCTACACGACCACCATGGCCGGAGTGATCGAGGAGCAGGTTGTCAAGGCCGTGGACCGATAGCCTTCCGCTCCCGCTGGAGCCGACGCAGGACGTCGATGACGAACCCGATGCCCGTCTCCAGCAGGTGGATCTCGTTGTTCGGGTGCAGGGCGAGCCGGAAGTACTTGCGGACGTCGGCCTTGCGTCCGGGGTCGCCCGGCCCTCCCGGCACAACCGCGATCGTGTCGGCGACGGCCTTCGGCCTGCCGAAGCCCTTTCTCATGATCCACCCGATTCCCCGATTCCCCGGTGCCCCGGCCCGGAGCCGGTGCGATGGGGAACGTCGGTCGTCGGGCCGTTGCCGCCCCGGGCGAGGGGAGCCGGCCTCGGGATCCGACGGCGCTACTACGCCTACCGCAGGATCTCGACGGTCATGACTTCACCGGTCGGGCGCGCCGCCCACCCACCGCGACGACGTCGCCCGACCGCAGCTGAGCACCGCGGCGGGTCTCCACCCGCCCGTTCAACTCGACCTCACCGGCCTCGAGCAGCGCCTTGGCGTGGGCACCGTGCTCGGCGAGTCCGGCCAGCTTGAGGAACTGCCCCAACCGGATGGGGTCCTCGGTGATCGGGATGTCCAGGATCGGGGGCTTCGACACGCTTCATCATGACCAGCGGCGGCCCACCTCACCACGGCAGGGGTCGCGCGTCGCGGAAGAAGCCACCGGTGGGCCCGTCGTCGGGCAGCGTCGCGGCCCACACGACGCCATCGGCGCTCTCAGGGCCTGCGCGCCAACCCGTGGCGGCAGCCGAGACGACCTATGTAGAATTCTTTCTATGACGCGCCCACCGCGGATGACCGTGCAGACCGAGGCGGTGCTGGCCGCCCTGCTGGAGCACGGCGGCGAGCTGTGGGGCTTCGAGCTGAGCCGGCTCAGCGGGCTCGCCGCAGGCACCATCTACCCGATCCTGCAGCGGCTGGCCGCGGCCGGGTGGGTCGTGAGCCGCTGGGAGGACCAGTCCGACGCCGAAGCCGGAGGGCGCCCGGCCCGGCGCTACCACCAGCTCACCGTCGAGGGCCGGAGCCGGGCCGTGCACGCACTGGAGGCCACGGCCGCGCGCCGGGCGGATCTCTCGCGCCTGCTCGGCCTGCGGCCCGACACCGACGCGGCTCCGTCATGACCGCTGCGGCGGCGCCGGCCACAGGGGCCCGGCTCAGGACGCTGTCGTGGGCGCAGCGGGTGGGCGGCGTCGCCGCGCTCGTGGTCGCGGCGTCCTGCGTGCCCGGTGACGCGCTGGCGCTGGCCACGGCCGCGCTCACGGTTCTCGCCGTCGTCGTGGCGGCCGGCTGCGGTCTGGCCCGGAGCTGGGCGGACGTCGCCTCGGGCCTGCTCCCCGTCCCGGAACGGGCGCACTGGCGGGCCGAGGTGCGGGCCGTGCTGGACGCCGCCCAGGACGGGCCCGAACGGCGACGCCAGCTGTGGGGATTCGTACTCGGCCTGCCGAGCTGGGCGGTCACCAGCTGGTGTCTCGCACTCCGACGGAACTGACGTGGACGTCGAGCCCCCGCCCACCGTCGAGCTGAGCCGCGTCGAGGTGCGCTACGGCCGCGCCGCCCCCGTGCTCCACGAGCTGGACCTGCAGGTCACACCCGGCCGTCCGGTCGTGGTGCTCGGCGGCAACGGGTCCGGCAAGTCCAGCCTGCTGCGTGTGGTGGCCGGGTGCCAGGCGCCCAGCGCCGGAGTGGTCACCGGCCGCCCCCGCCACGTGGGCTACGTGCCCGACCGGTTCCCGTCGCAGCTGCGGATGCCCGCCCGCAGCTACCTGCGCCACCTGGCCGCGATGCACGGGTCCGACCCGTCCGAGGCACCGGCACTGCTCGACGAGCTGGGCTTCACCGGAGGGCTCGACGTGCCGATGGTGCGGCTGTCGAAGGGCAACGCGCAGAAGGTGGCGCTGGTCCAGGCGCTGTGCAGCCGGGCCGCGCTGCTCGTGCTCGACGAACCGTGGTCGGGCCTCGACGCGGCCGCGGCCGCCGCGCTGAGCAGCCGGATCAGCGGCGCCGCCGACGCCGCCGTGCTGGTCGCCGACCACACCGGCACCGCGGCGGCGCTCCCGGGTGCGCGGGTGCTCGCGCTGGTCGGGGGCCGGCTGGCCCCCGCGTCACCGCCCCGCCCGATGGTCACGATCACCCTGCTCGGTGCGGACCCGCTGCTCCCCCACCTCCCGGCCGACACCGCGGTGGACGGCGACCGCGTGGTCGTCCGTGTGCCCGTGGCCGACCGCGACGCGCTGCTGTCGTGGGCGCTCGCGCGGGGCTGTGGCGTGCTGGCGGTGCAGCCGTGATCGTCGCGCGCTACGTCCTCGCCGACCTGCTGCGCTCGCAGCGGTTCATCGTCCCGGTGTTCGTCTACGTCGCGACACTCGGCGTGCTGTTCGGGGGCGACCCCGGGCCCGCCCCCGCCGGCTGGCCCGCGTCGGCGCTGATCCTCTATCCGGTGAGCGCGTGGCTGGCGATCACGACGGCCAACAGCGAGGACCCGGTGGCCCGGCTCGTCACCGTCGCGGCGGCGGGCGGGCCGGCCGTCGTGGCCCGCGGGGTGCTCGCCGCGTGCCTGCTGGCCGACGTCGTGCTCGCCGCGGCGTCCGCCATCCGGCCGGTCATCCCCATCGTCACCCACGTCTACCCGTACCCGGCCATCGCGCTGCTCGGCGGCGGGCTCGCCCACCTCGCCACGGCGACGGCGGGCACGGCCGTAGGGCTGCTGTGCGCCCGGCCGGTGATCGAGCGGGTGGGCTGGTCGCTGCTGGCGGCCGTCACGGTCGTGGTGGTCACCGGCGTGACGCCGTGGCTACCGCCCGTGGGCACCGCGGTGAAGGCGATCGAAACGGTTCCGCCGGACCTGCCGGCGCTGGCCGTCGACGCCGCGATCGGTCTCGCCATGGCCGTCGTGGCGTCCCTGCTGAGCGCGGCGTCGACGATGGCTAGACGAACGCCCCGACCCCGGTGATCGCCCGGCCCACCACCAGGGTGTTGATCTCGGGGGTGCCCTCGTAGGAGTAGAGCGCCTCGACGTCGGCGAAGAACCGGACGGCGTCGTTCTCCAGCAGGATCCCGTTGCCGCCCATCAGCTCCCGCGCCCACGCGACGGTCTCCCGCGCCCGGCTCGTGCAGAACGACTTGGCCAGCGCGGCCTGGTCGTCGCGGCACTCGCCCGCGTCCTGCAGCTGCGCCACGCGCACCGCCATCGCCATCGACGCGGTGACGTTGCCGAGCATGCGCGCCAGCAGGTCCTGGATCAGCTGGAACCCGGCGATCGGCCGCCCGAACTGCTCGCGCTCGCCCGCGTAGGCCAGTGCCGCCTCGTACGCGCCGCGCTGGGCACCCACCGCGTTCCACGCGACGCCGCCGCGGGTGGCCTTGAGCACGCGGTTGACGTCGCGGAACGACGCGCAGCGCTGCAGCCGGTCGCCTCGGGCACCCGGCAGCCCTCGAGCACGATGTCGGCGTTCTGCACGGTGCGCAGCGCGAACTTGCCCTGGATCTTCGTGGCGGTGAAACCCGGCGTGTCCTTCTCCACGACGAACGCCTTGACCTGCTCGTCCTCGACGTCCTTGGCGAAGATCACCACGAGGTCGGCGAACGTGCCGTTGCCGATCCAGCGCTTGGCGCCGTCGAGGACCCAGTCGTCGCCGTCCCGGCGGGCGGTGGTCTCCAGACCGCGGGCCACGTCGGAGCCGCCGTGCGGCTCGGTGAGCCCGAACGCGCCGATCTTGTCCACCGCGGTCATGGCCGGCAGCCAGCGCTCCTGCTGCTCCTCGGAGCCCAGCTCGGCGACGCTGCCCATCGCGAGCCCGTTGTGCACGCCCAGGAACGTGGACATCGACGGGTCGACGCGCGAGAGCTCCATCCCGACGAACCCGGTGAGCAGCTTGGACGCCTGCTTCTCGCCGTAGGCCAGCCCGACCAGGCCCGCCTCAGCGAACTTCGGCACCAGCTGGAAGGGGAACTCCGCGGCCTCCCACGCGTCGTTGACGAGCGGCCGGACCTCGGCGTCGAGGAACTTCCGGACGCCGTCGAGGAACGTGCGTTCCTCCGGGGGGAGCAGGTGCTCGAAGTCGTAGTAGTCGCTGGTGGTGACGGCCTCGTGCATCAGATCTTCTCCCTCAGCTCGGCCGGCACCTCGTCGGTGTGCTCACCGATGTTCGGGGCGTGCCGGCGGACCGAACCCGGGGTACCCGAGAACCGCACCGGGATACCGATCGAGCGGTAGCGACCCTCGGTGGGGTGCTCGACGGTCTCCAGCACCCCACCCTCGACGACGTACGGGTCGTCGGGTGCGTCGGCGAGGTCGAGCACCGGGCCCATCGGGATCGAGTGCTCCGCGCACAGCGCTTCCCACTCGGCGGTGGTGCGCGTGCCGGCCACCTGTTCGATCAGCTCGTAGAGGTCTCCGTGGTGCGCGGCGCGGGACGCCGAGGTGGCGAAGCGCGCATCGTCGGCCAGGTCGGGACGGCCGGCGGCGGTGAAAGGAGTAGGCGATGGTCAGCGCGCAGACCTTGTCGGCGAGGATCGTCGGCACGTAGTCCGGGCGGCCCGTCGGGCGGCGCATGAGGTCGGTCAGCCCCGACGACGCCTGGATGATCTCGTCGTAGGCGGCGCGGTCGGCCAGCGCCGAGTCGCTGCGGAACCCCTGCGCGGTGCGGTGGACGAGCCGCGGGTTCTCCCCCGCCAGTGTCTCGTGGTCGAGGCCGAGGCGCCGCAGCGCGCCGGGACGCATGTTGGTGACCACCACGTCGGCGGTGCGCACGAGCGCGAGGAAGTCGCGCCGGCCGTCGTCGGACCTGAGGTCCAGGGCCACGCTGCGCTTGTTGCGGTTGACCGCCATCGTCAGCGCGCTCATCGTCTCGTGCCGCTGCGGGAAGATGCGCCGGGTGCGGTCACCGTCCGGCGGCTCCACCGTGACCACGTCGGCACCGAGGTCGCCGAGGACCTGGGTCGCGTACGGGCCCATCACCACGGTGGCCAGGTCGATCACGCGAATGCCCGGCGCCCCCGACGGCCTGACGCTCAGCGCGCTCTCCGTCCGCCTCGACGCGCCCGTCTCCTCGATCCAGAAGCTGGTGAACGGCCTGGTGGCCACCGGCTACCTCGCCGAGGTGGACCTGCGCTGCCGCCTCGGACCGGCCGCGATCTGGAACGCCTGCACGCCGCCGCGGACGCACCCGTCCTGCTCGCGATCCGGGTGGGCCACGACGCCGTCTACGTCGACTGGGCGGGCACCGACGAGCCCTTCGACTACGCGCTGGCCCGGCGGCTGCGCTCCCCGCTCATGCACACGGCCGCCGGCCGGGTCCTCGTGGCCCACATGACCGCACCGGAGCGCCGGGAGTGGGTGGCCGCCACGTTCGGAGCGGACGAAGAGGGCGCCGTCCACGCCCTGCGCACGGCGGCCCGGATCCGCGACGACGGCCTGGAGCGGGGGCCGAGCGGACCCGTGATGCCCGACGTGCGCACCGTCGCCGTGCCCGTCGGCGCGGGCGACCGCGTGGTGGCGGCCGTCTCGATCGCCCACCACCTCCCCGGCACCGACGAGGTGCTCGACCGCTACGAGGGGCTGTTACGCACCGCGGTGACCGAGTGGGAGCGGCGCGGCACCTCGTGATCGTCGTGCTTCCACGCCTTGCGCGTGCGCTGCACGAGCGTGGCCCGGTGCCGCGGTGCGGCCACGAGCCGCCGGTAGGCCCTCCGCAGCAGCACGGCCAGCACGATCGCCACCGCGACCGCCACGATGACCTGCCACCAGGCCGTCGCCCAGAAATGGATGACGCCGACGACCAGCGAGGTCGACACGACCGCGGCGGTCTTGATCAGGAAGATCCGGATGCGCAGTCCGCGGCACCGCATGGTGCGGCGCAGCTGGGGTGCGGTGCTGGAGACCACCCACAACCAGTAGAGGCCCAGTAGTGCATGAGCGATGTAGCCGGTGACCGCGCGGATGTCCATCGAGCCGTTCCTGTAGAGGGCCATCCATCCTCCGCCGTGAACACCCCTCGACAAGCAGGCGAAAGGAGTAACTGCGCAATGACTTCCGGTAACCATTCGGCGGCCGTGCGAACGTGCTGATGCGGTCCCGGGCCGACGGCCCGCAGCGGCTACGGATCGAGACGCTCGCCGACGACGCCGTCGTGCTCCCGACAGCCTCCCGTGTCGGGTTCACCGTCGAGGGCACGCTGCGCCGGTCGGCCCGGGTGTACGACGAGTTCGTCGGCATCGCCGTCCTCGGGCTAGTCGTCCACGGGTGGACGGGCGACCAGTCCGGCCAGGGCTGGTGGCAGCGGACCCTCGTGCAGGACGCCGAGGCGCTGGGTCGCGCGGGTGAGGGCGACGTAGAGGTCGGCCGCGCCCGCTGTGCCGTCGCCGAGGATCCGCCCCGGCTCCACGACCAGCACCGCGTCGAACTCCAGGCCCTTCGTCTGCGACGCCGGCACCGCGCCCCGGACGCCCGGAGGACCGATCACGACGCTCGTGCCGGGGCGGCCGGCCTCGTCGCGGACGAACTCCGCCACGGCCGCGGGCAGTTCGTCCGCGGTGACACGGCGCGACCACGGCGGCACGCCGGACGCGCGGACCGACTCCGGGGGCTGCACGTCGGGCGCGAAGCCCGCGAGCACCGACGCGGCGACGGCCATGATCTCGGCCGGGGTGCGGTAGTTCACCGTCAGCGACCGGTGGACCCAGCGGCCGGGCACGTAGGGCTCCAGCATCGCCGCCCACGACGTCGCGCCGGCCGGTGACCGGCGCTGGGCCAGATCGCCGACCACCGTGAACGACCGGCTCGGGCAGCGCCTCATCAGCACCCGCCACTCCATCTCCGACAGCTCCTGGGCCTCGTCGACGACGACGTGCCGGTAGGTCCAGTCCCGGTCCGCCGCGGCGCGCTCCACGAGCTCGCGGGTGTCCAGCTCGACGAACCGGTCCGCCAGGAGCTCGCCGACGGTCAGGTCCGCGACGCGCACGCCGATGTCCTCGTCCAGCTCCTCGTAGTCCAGCGCCAGCACGTCCATCGTTCCCTCGGCGTACTCCTGCTCGGCCCGGCGCTCCCGCGCGGCGGCCTGCGCGGTGGCCCGCTCGTCGTTGGTGTCGCGCCCCAGCAGGTCCACCAGCTCGTCGAGCAGCGGCACATCCGACACCGTCCAGGCCTCGCCGTCGGCCCGCGCCAGCACCGGGTGCCCGCCGGAGCGGTAGAAGGACGCCAGCAGTGCCTCCGGTGTCAGGATCGGCCACAGCGCGTCGAGCGCGGCGGTGAACGTCTCGTCGTCCGCGAGCTGTTTGCGCAGGTCGGAATGCAGGTCCGCCCACGCGTCGCGGTCCTCGCGCGTCAGCCAGCCCCGGCCGATCCGGGCCGACGCCCGCTCGGTGAGCACGTAGGTGACGATCTCGGCGAACACCGCACGGGCCTCGTTGTGCGGCAGCCCGCTCGCCCGCGCCTCCTCGCGCGCCCACTCCGCCGTCTCGGCGTCGATGCGCACGGACGCGTCCCCCAGCGCGATCGGGATCGGGCTCCCGGGCAACCGCTGCCGGTCCGCCACCGCCGCCGCGAGCACGTCGAGGATCCGCAGCGAGCCCTTGAGCCGGGCGGCCTCCGGGGTGTCCTCGGCCGTGACGTGCAGCCCGGGCACGAGGTCGCCGGAGGTCACGAAGACCACGTCCGACTCCCCCAGCGAGGGCAGGACCCGGCTGATGTGGTCCAGGAACGCCGGGTTGGGGCCCACCACGAGCACACCGTTGCGCTCGATCCGCTCCCGTTGGGTGTAGAGCAGGTACGCGACGCGGTGCAGTGCCACCACGGTCTTCCCGGTGCCCGGGCCGCCCTCGATCACCAGCACGCCCGGGTGGTCGAGCCGGATGATCTCGTCCTGCTCGGCCTGGATCGTCGCGACGATGTCGCGCATCCCCTCGCCCCGGGGAGCGTTGACGGCGGCGAGCAGCGCCGCGTCCCCGCCCTCGCCACCACCGTCGCCGTCGAACACCTCGTCGGTGAAGTCGACGACGTGGCGCCCGCGCGAGTGGAACTGTCGGCGCCGGCGCACGTCCTCCGGCGTCGCGGCGGTGGCCGTGTAGAACGCCCGCGACGCCGGGGCCCGCCAGTCCAGCAGGACGGGTGCGTAGTCGTTCTCCTCGTCGAAGAGACCGATCCGGCCGATGTAGGAGCGCTCGCCGGACGTGGAGTCCAACCGGCCGAAGCACAGCCCGTTGTCCGCGACGTGCAACCGCTTCACCTGCTTCGCGGCCGTACGCACCTCGACGTCACGCTCCACGGCGGTGCCCTCGTGCCCCCGCAGTGCCGCGTCGAGCTGCCCCTGTACCCGCACGCGCTCGGCGTCGAGCCGCGCGTGGAGCCCGGCGATGTAGTCCCGCTCGGAGTCCAGATCCGCCACGTGCGTCACGCTCCGAACCACCTCGGCAGGTGCTCGAGCAGGTCGGCCTGGTCGTCGCCGACCCAGACCACGTGGCCGTCGGGCCGCAGCAGCACCGCAGGCACGTCCAGCTCCTCGCTCACGTCGACGAGGTGGTCGACCCGGTCCGCCCAGTTCTCCACCGTCAGCCGGCCGGTCTGGTCGAGCAGCAGCCCGCGACCGCCGTGCATCCGTTCGTAGAGACGCCCCTGCTGGAGCCCGATGTCCCGCAGCCGGCGGCCGAGCAGCTCGTGCCCCTCGCCGACGTCGTACCGGATGCCGACCGCGATGATCTTCTCGGTCAGGAAGCGGTTCACGTCGGCGAAGTCCATCAGCTGCGACAACAGCCGGCGCACCGCCTGGGGGCCGGGCCCCACCGCCATCAGCTCCGTCTGCGCGCGGACGTTGGACAGCACGTCGGCGGCCACCGGATGCCGCTCGGCCTCGTAGGTGTCCAGCAGCCCCTCCGGCGCCCAGCCGTTCACCTCGGCGGCGAGCTTCCAGCCGAGGTTGAACGCGTCCTGGATGCCGAGGTTGAGCCCCTGCCCACCGGCCGGCGGGTGGACGTGGGCCGCGTCGCCGGCCAGCAGTACCCGATCGACCCGGTAGCGCTGCGCCTGCCGGGTGGCGTCGCCGAAGCGCGACAGCCAGCGCGGCGAGTGCACGCCGAAGTCGGTACCGGCGACGGCCCGCAGCTGCTGTCTGACCTCCTCGAGGGTCGGTGGCGTGCGGTCGCCGGTCACGCCCTCCGCGGGCACGACGACGCGGAACAGCCCCTCGCCCCCGATCGGCCCGACGCCGAACCACTGCCGGGTCCTGCGCACCTCGGCGACCACCTCCACCACCGTCTCCAGCGGCACACCCACCTCCATCTCGCCCAGCAGCGTCTCGATCCGGGTGGGCTCACCGGGAAAGCCGACGCCGAGCAGCTTGCGCACCGTGCTGCGGCCACCGTCGCAGCCGACGAGGTGGCGCGACCGCAGCTGCGTGCCGTCGGCCAGCCCAGCGGTCACGCCGTCGTCGTCCTGGTGGAGCTCGACCAGCTCGCAGCCCCGCCGGATCTCGACGCCGACCTCGACCGCGTGCTCGGCCAGCAACCGGTCGGTGATCGTCTGCGGGATGCCGAGGACGTACGGGTGCGCGGTGTCCAGCCCCTCCGGCGACGGCGTGGTGATGCCGGCGAAGAAGCCGCCGACCGGGTGCTGCCTGCCCAGCGCGAGGAACCGCTCCAGCAGACCGCGCTGGTCCATGATCTCGATGCTCCGCGCGTGCATGCCGAGCGAACGGACGACCTTCGTCGGCTCCGCGTCCCTCTCCAGCACGAGCACGTCCACGTCGTGCAGGCGCAGCTCGGCGGCCAGCATCAGGCCCGTCGGGCCGCCGCCGACCACGATGACGTCAGTCATTCACTCCCCCAGTTCCTGGCTACGGCGGAGGAGTCTGGAGCACGACCGGGGTCTTGTGGCAAGCCCCCCTGTGCGCTATACGTTGAAGTGGGAAGAGGGCAGGTCGGCCGACGACCCGCGCCTCGCTCGCGGCCACGCGGACGCCACCGCGTCGAGCAGCACCGCGGACCGGCGGCGCAGGGCGTCGGCTGGATCCGGTGCTACACCCGGACGCCCCGCCGCTCGCCCGTGATCGGCCCGGCCTCGCGCAGCAGCGAAATGGCCCCCAGGGAGATCCCTGGGGGCCATTTCGTGTAGTAGCGGGGGTAGGATTCGAACCTACGACCTCTGGGTTATGAGCCCAGCGAGCTACCGAGCTGCTCCACCCCGCGCCGCTGTTGTTCTGTTGTGTCTACGACAGTACACCGGCCCGAAACACTCCCGCCGCGGGGGGTACCCCTTCGCGTTGCCGCAGGTCGAGCGGCACAACACGGCCGCCCCACGGGATCGTGCGTCCGTGGGGCGGCGGTCGTGCCGGCGGTCAGCCTCCGGAGGTGGCTTTCTGGGCCGCCTGGAAGTCCTTCGCGGCCTTGTCCAGGGCCGCGAGCGCCTGGCCCTGGGCCGTGAAGTCACCGGACCTCTGCGCCGCCTGCAGCTGCGTCAGGGCCGACTGGATCGCCGCCGCCGCCGCGACGGCCGCCGGGTTCGAGCCCGTGGCCGGCGGCGTCGTGCCACCCGTGGCCGGCGGCGTCGTGCCACCCGTGGCCGGCGGACTCGCGCCACCCGGCGTACTGCCCGTGGCCGTGTCACCGGCGCCCGTCCCGAACAGCTGGTTGAGCGCGTCCGGGAGGCTCGCCCCGTAACCGATCTTGTCGCCGAACGACACCAGCACCTTCGCCAGCTGCGGGTAGGACGTGTCCTGGCCCGCCCGTTCGATGTAGATCGGTTCGACGAACAGCAACCCGCCCGCCACGGGCAACGTGAGCAGGTTGCCGTACTGGATCGAGCTCTGCCCACCACGGGACAACAGGCTGATGTCGGAGCTCACCTGCGGCGCACCGACGAAGGCCGTCTGCACCTGTTGCGGACCTCTCGTCTGCGGTGTGGTGGGTAGCTGCAGCACGGTGATCTTGCCGTAGGTGTCCGGATCGGAGCTCGCCGAGACGTAGGCCGACATGATCTGCCTGTTGTTGAACACGAGCGCGCTCGTGATCTGGAACGAGGGCGTGGAGGCCCCCTCCGCGCCGGGTTGTCCGGCCAGCACGTAGTACGGCGGTTGCGCCGCATCACTCCCACTGCCGGGTGCCGCCGTCGGGTCCGATGGCACCGCCCAGAACGACGATCCGCCGTAGAACTCGTTCGGGTCGTCCACGTGGTACTTCGTGAGCAGTTCGCGCTGGACCTTGAACTGGTCCTCCGGGTAGCGGAAGTGCGCCCGGAGGTCCTGGCTGATCGCCGACACCGGCTGCACCGTGTCGGGGAAGGCCTTCATCCAGGTCTTGAGCACCGGGTCGTTCTGGTCGAACTCGTAGAGCGTGACGGTGCCGTCGTAGGCGTCGACGGTGGCCTTCACCGAGTTGCGCAGGTAGCTGACCTGCTGGTCGGGCTGGCGGGTGGTCAGGCCCTGCTGGGCGTCGGCGGTGGCCTGCCCGAGCGACATCGACTGCGAGTACGGGTAGTTCGCGAGCGTGGTGTAGCCGTCGACGATCCAGGTGAGCTTGCCGCCCACCACGGCCGGGTAGGGGTCGGAGTCCGTGGTCAGCCACGGGGCGACCGCCTGGACCCGCTTGGCGGGGTCCCGGACGTACATGATCTTCGAGTCGGCGTTGATCGAGCTGTTGAACAGGATGTTGCGCTCGCCGTAGAGCAGCGAGAAGGCGGCCCGGTTGACGAAGCTGCTCAGCGACACCCCGCCCTTGCCGGTGTAGGTGTAGTTGGAGCTGTCGGTGTCGTACTCGCGCGGCGTGGCGCCCTGCGGGGCTCCGACGATCGAGTAGCCGGTACCGTCGGAGTCGAGGCCCTCGCCGTAGTACACGCGGGGCTGGGCGATCCGCAGGCTCTCCGGAATCTTGGACTGGTCGGTGGACACGTCGATCGAGGTGAAGACCGGGAGGCCGCTCTGACCCCCGGTGTCCTCCAGGGTGGCGTTGACCTGGTTGGCCGGTGCGACCACCAGGCCGTTGCCGTGGGTGTAGACGAGGTGCCGGTTGATCCAGTCGGTCTGGTTGCCCGACAGCCCCGACGGGTTGAGCTCGCGCGCCGCGACGATGTAGTCCTGCGTCTTGGGCGCGCCGTTGACGTTGGTGGTGTACCGGTCGATGTCGAGCTTCGACGGGAAGCCGTAGAACGCCTTGCCCTGCTGGAGCTGGTTGAACGTGTCGGAGATCTTCGCCGGGTCGAGCAGGCGGATGTTGGACACGGTGGCCGTGTCGTTGCGGACCGCCTGCGGTGTGGCCGAGGACGTGCCGCTGAACGGCACCTCGGTGACCTTGTCCGGCCCGAGACCGAACGCCTGCCGGGTGGCGTCGATGTTGCGCTGGATCGGCAGCGCCTCGCGCACGTTCGCGTTGGGGGCCACCACGAACTGCTGCAGCACCTGCGGCCACGCGGCGCCGATGAGCACGCTGGAGAGCACCAGGAGCACGGTGGCGATCGCCGGGAGCTGCAGGTTGCGACGGAACACCGCGGCGAAGAACGCCGCCGCGCAGATGATCGAGATGAACAGCAGGATCAGCTTGGCCGGCATCACCGCGTTGAGATCCGTGTAGGTGGCGCCGTCGAAGATGTCGCTGCGCTGCGAGAACAGCAGCTCGTAGCGGTCGAAGAAGTACGCGACGGCCTTCAGCAGCACGAACACGCCCGCCAGGACGGCGAGCTGGGCCCGGGCGGCGCCCGAGACCTGGCCCGCACGGCCCGAGAGCCGGATGCCGCCGAAGATGTAGTGGGTGACGAGCGCGACGATGAAGCCGATGGCGACCGCGACGAACAGCCAGTCCAGCAGGAACCGGTAGAACGGCAGCTGGAACGTGTAGAAGCTGATGTCGGTGTTGAACACCGGGTCGGTGGTGCCGAACGGCGTGGAGTTGAGGAACAGCTGCACCAGCTGCCAGTTGCCCGGCGCCTGCGAGGCGAAGCCCGCGATCAGCCCGATCACCACCGGGATGCCGATGGCGAACAGCCGCACCCGCTGGATGATCAGCGTGCGGTAGCGGGCGATCGGGTCCTCGGGGCCGGTGACCGGCACGAACACCGGACGGGACCGGTACGCGATCCACATCGACAGCGCCGCCAGCCCGCCGATCAGCAGTCCGCCGATCAGGAACAGCAGGATGTTGGTGAACAGCTTGGTGCTGAAGACGCTGCGGAAGCCGACCTCACCGAACCAGAGCCAGTCCACGTAGAGATTCAGCAGGCGGGAGCCACCGAGCAGCAGCAGCACGAGGATCCCCGCCACGATCAGCAGGATCCGGGTACGGCGGGTCAACGTCGGGGATCCCACCGGGGGCCGCATGGCCACAGGGCACGCTCCAGTCTTCGGGTTACTTCCCACACAACTCTACGGACGGCGTGTGGGGTTCCCGTTCGGGCCTCGAATGCGCGCTTTGGGGGGTTTTCAGCAGCCGACGACGGGCTTGTTCGCTCTCAGCGCATCCAGTGCGGTCAGCGCGTCGCCCAACGTGCCCACGCGGACGAGCGAGAGTCCGTCGGGATCGTTGGCCGCGGCCTCCGCGCAGTTGGCGGCCGGGACCAGGAAGGTGGTGGCCCCGGCCGCCCTCGCCGCCATCATCTTGAACGGGATGCCGCCGATGGGGCCGACGGTGCCGTCGGGGTCGATCGTGCCCGTGCCGGCGATGAACCGGCCGCCGTTCAGCTCGCCGGGCGTCAGCTTGTCGATCACCGCGAGCGTGAACATCAGCCCGGCCGACGGTCCGCCGATGTCGCCCAGACTGATCGTGATGTCACCGCCCAACGGCTCGATGCCGGGCCGCACGCCCAGGAACCCCTGGGGCAGGCTCGGGTTGGCCCCCAGGACGACGGTGGCATCGGCCTGCTTCCCGTCGCGCTTGTAGGTGATCACCACGGACTGCCCGGGCTTCGTGCCGGTCAGCGCGTCGGACACCTGCTGGGGGGTGGACACGGCCTTGCCCGCGACGGTGACGAGCTCGTCGCCCGGCTGCAGACGGCCGGTGGCGGGCGAGCCGGCGGTCAGCGCCGAGACGACCACCCGGGTGGGCAGCTTGAGGTCGGTCAGCGCCGCCACCTCGGCGTTGGCCTCCGACGAGGCGAACTGGTCGGTGTTCTCCTGCTGGACCTGCTCGGCGCTCTTGTCCGGCGGGAACACCGTGTCCCGCGGGACGACCTGGTGGTCACGGGCCGCCCAGAAGCCGATCGCGTTGAACAGCGTCAGCCGGTCGGTGACCGACACCGTCGTCATGTTCAGGTTGCCCGCCGTCGGGTAGGTCGGCAGACCCTTGACGGCCACGACCATGGTGCCGTCGACCTCGCCCAGCGTGTTGAACGTCGGGCCGGGTCCGAGCGCGACCAGCGGCACCGGCAACGTCGCCCCGAGCACTCCGAGCGCCAGGGCCAGCAGCCCGGCGCAGACGACCGTCCACGTGCGGTGATTCACTCCGCGACCTTATGCGGCGCCCCGGTGGGCTCCTCGTACGGTGGTGCCGTGATCGAACCCACGTACCCCGGGGTCGGGGCCGCGGCGTCCGGGCTGCCGCCCGGCCCGCGCGGGGCGCGTTCTCAGCATCTCCACGGCCTCACTGAAGGCGTGACCCCGCTCGTCACGCGTACCGTGGTGCCATGAGCGACACCCCGTTCGGGTTCGGGCCCGCTGACCGCGACCGTGACGACGACAAGAAGCCGGAGCGTCCGGGCGACGGTCCGCAGGACCCGTTCGGTTTCGGCAACCTGCCCGGCATGCCCCCGGGCGGCTTCCCGGGGTTGCCGGGGATGGGCGGCGCCGGGGGCTTCGACGTCAGCCAGCTCGGGCAGATGCTCACCCAGCTCGGGCAGATGCTGAGCCAGGCGCAGAACAGCGGCGGCGGGCCGGTCAACTACGACCTGGCCGCGCAGCTCGCCCACCAGCAGCTCGCCGCGAAGACCTCCTCGCTCACCGGGGCGCAGCGCGCCGCCGTCAGCGACGCGCTGAAGCTGGCCGAGCTGTGGCTCGACGCCGCCACCGACTTCCCGGCCGGGGCCACCGAGCACAAGGCGTGGTCGGCCACCGAGTGGGTGGACGCGAGCATGCCCACGTGGAAGCGGCTGTGCGACCCCGTCGCGCAGCGCGTCGCCGGCGCGTGGGTCGAGGGGCTGCCCGCCGAGGCCCGCGAGGCCGCGGGCCCGATGATGGCGATGCTGGGCCAGATGGGCGGGCTCGCGTTCGGCAGCCAGCTCGGCCAGGGCCTCGCGCAGCTCGCCGCCGAGGTGCTCACCTCCACCGAGATCGGCATCCCCGTCGGTCCCGACCGGGTCGCCGCTCTGCTGCCGGAGAACGTCGAGAAGTTCACCAAGGACCTCGACCGGCCGGCCAGCGAGGTGCTCATCTTCCTGGCCGCCCGCGAGGCCGCCCACCAGCGGCTGTTCGTCCACGTCGGCTGGCTCAAGGAGCGCCTGCTCGGCGCCGTCGAGCAGTACGCGCAGGGCATCCGCGTCGACACCTCGCGCATCGAGGAGCTCGCCCGCGGCATCGACCCGTCCAACCCCGCGGCCATCGAGGAGGCCATGCAGGGCGGGATGTTCGATCCCGAGACCACCCCGGAGCAGAAGGCCGCCCTCGCCCGTCTCGAGACCATGCTGGCGCTCATCGAGGGCTGGGTGGACGCCGTCGTGGCCGAGGCCGTCGGCGACCGCCTGCCCGGCGCCGAGGCGATGCGCGAGACGCTGCGCCGTCGCCGCGCGTCCGGCGGGCCCGCCGAGCAGACCTTCGCCACCGTGGTGGGGCTCGAGCTGCGGCCGCGGCGGCTGCGCGACGCCGCCGAGCTGTGGCGGCTGCTCGGGGAGCAGCGCGGCATCGCGGGTCGCGACGCCCTCTGGGCCCACCCCGACCTCATCCCGACCGCCGACGACCTCGACGATCCTGCCGCGTTCGCCGCCCGCGACGACGCCAGCGACCCGATCGCCGAGCTCGAGAAGCTCGCCAACGAGAAGGCCCCCGACGACCCCGACGAGAAGCCCGGGGGCGAGAAGAAGGACTGACCCTCAGGCCGACTCGACCTCGGCCAGCTCCTCGGGCTCGTCGCCGTCCAGGCCGACGAGGCCGAGCCCGGCCGCCGCGGAGAGGCCCTCGAGGTAGCCCATCGCCCGCTCCGTCCGCGGGTAGCGCTGCACCCACGCCCAGAACTTGGCGTCGTGGCCCGGTTCGAGCAGGTGGGTGAGCTCGTGGACGAGCACGTAGTCGACCACCCAGCCCGGGGCGTCACGGAGCCGTTCGCTGATGCGGATGGTGCCGTCGGCGGGCGTGCACGACGCCCAGCGCGTGCGCATCGGCGGCACCCACCGCACGGTGGTGGGCTCGGCCCGGCCCTCCAGGTAGCGCCGGGAGAGCTCCATGCTGCGGGTGCGCAGCGCGTCGTCGCCGGTGCGGGCGGGTGAGCGGCGGCGGGCCTCGCTGCGTTCGAGCCTGCTGACCATCTCGTCGACCCAGCGACGTTCCTCCGACTCGCTCATCCAGCCGGGGATGAAGACGATCACAGTGTCGCCCTCGCGCCGGGCGCTGACCATGCGCCGGCGGCGATCACTGCGTCGGACCTCGACGACCGAGGGCTGCGCCATCCGCCCAGCTTAGTCCCCGGCGGTCCCGCGGCGGTCCCGGCCGAGGCAATGGGTACGGGTTGTCCACAGGCCGCCTCACCTGTGGACAACCCGACGCACGATCGGGCGCGTCCGGGCACGATCGGCCCATGCCCGCTTCCCCACTCCCCGCCGTCGTCCGGTTGGCGCCCCACCGCACCGTGCTCCCGCTCGGGGCGGGCGGGCGGCTGATCGGTCTCGACCCCGCGGTGGCGATCGCGGTCACGGGGCTCCCCCCGCCGCTCGCCGGGATGCTCGACGAGGTGGGCGTCCCGTCGACCGCCCACCTGCTGGTGGCGCGGGCGGTCGAGCGCGGGGCCGTGCGGGAGGACGCCGAGGACCTCCTGCACCAGCTCTGCGCAGCAGGAGCCCTGGTCGACGCCGTCACCGGCACCCGCCGGGTGCAGCGCCGGGCAAGCAGCACCGTCGTGGTCGCCGGCCGGGGTCCGCTCGCGGTCGGGATCGTCACCGGGCTCGTGCTCGCCGGTGTCGGCACGGTCCACACCGACACCCGTGGCCAGGTGCACACCGACGATCTCGGCACCGGTTACGTCGACGCCGACCGGGGCGCCGACCGTCTCGCCGCCACCCGGGGCGCGGTGGCGCGGCTCGTGCCGGGCGCGCGCACCGGGCCGCCCCCGATGCGGCTCGTCCCCGATCTCGTCGTGCTGGCCGACGAGATCCCGCAGCCCGTGGGCCTCAGCGCGCTGCACGCCGACGCCGTCACCCACCTGCAGGTACGGCTCCGCGACGGCGTCGGGATCGTCGGCCCGCTCGTGCTCCCCGGCCGCTCCACGTGCCTGAGCTGCATCGAGCTGCAGCGCACCGCCCAGGACGAGGAGTGGCCGCTGGCGGCGGCGCAGCTGGTGGGCACGGCCGGGCGGGCTGATCCGTCGTGCGTCGCGGCCACGGTGGGCCTGGCCACGGCCCAGGCGCTGGCCGCGCTGGACGTCGAGGGTCCCGTCCCACCCACGCTCGACGCCACGCTGGAGCTGGACGTCGCGGCGGGCACCGTGCGCCGGCGGGACTGGTCGGCCGATCCGGAGTGCCACTGTCGGGCGGCAGCCGCCCCGGGTGGGCCTTCCCACGGCCGTGCGACGAGCGCGATGGAGGGGGATGGGGACACAATAAAAGCGTGAGCGAGCTTGCGAGGTCACCATCCGGCGCAGCACTGCCAGGCACGACGGCGACGAGCGCCAGCGAGGAGCCGTCGTGACCGACATCCCCCGACGCACAGCGGCCCGCACCGCGAAGCTCGCCAGCCTCCCTCTCGGGGTGGCCGGTCGGGCCGTCGGTGGCTGGGGCCGCAGGCTGGCGGGTGGCGACGGTGAGCAGATCTCCGCGCAGCTGATGGCCAAGAGTGCCGAGCAGCTGTTCGAGGTGCTGGGTGAGCTCAAGGGCGGGGCCATGAAGTTCGGCCAGGCCCTGAGCGTGTTCGAGGCCGCCATACCCGACGAGTTCGCGGCACCGTTCCGCGAGTCGCTGGTCAAGCTGCAGTCGGCCGCGCCGCCGATGCCGCCCGCGGATGTGCACCGGATGCTGGCCGAGCAGTTCGGACGCGGCTGGCGCTCCCGCTTCCAGGACTTCGACGAGACCCCCGCCGCGGCCGCGAGCATCGGGCAGGTGCACCGCGCGGTCTGGCGCGACGGCCGCGACGTCGCCGTCAAGGTGCAGTACCCGGGCGCAGAGGAGGCGCTGCGGTCCGACCTGCGGCAGCTGTCCCGGATGAGCCGGGTCATGCAGCCCCTCATGCCGGGCCTGGAGATCAAGCCATTGATCACCGAGCTGCGCGACCGCATGGAGGAGGAGCTCGACTACCGCGACGAGGCCGAGAACCAGCGCATCTTCGCCGCCGCGTTCGAGGACGACGAGCAGGTCAAGGTCCCGCGCGTGGTGGCGTCGGCCCCGAAGGCCATGGTGTCCGAGTGGGTCACCGGCCGGAAGCTGTCGGACGTCATCACCACCGGCGACCAGGCCGAACGCGACGCCGTCGCGGCGCTGCTCGCCGAGTTCCTCTACTCCTCGCCCACCCGGGTCGGGCTCCTGCACGCCGATCCGCATCCCGGCAACTTCCAGGTCCTCGACGACGGCCGGCTCATGGTCATCGACTTCGGGGCCGTGGCACGGCTGCCCGACGGCCTGCCCCGGCCGTTGTCGGTCATGGTGCGGCTCGCGCTGGAGAACCGGTCCGACGATCTGCTGGAGCTGCTCCGCGACGAGGGCTTCCTGCGCGCCGGGTCGAAGCTGGGTGCCGAGGAGGCGGAGGCCTACCTGTCGCCGTTCACCGAGCCGCTGCGCGAGGACAGCTTCCGGTTCAACCGGCGCTGGCTCCAGAGCCAGGCGGAGCGCGTCGGCGATCTGCGCAGCCCGCAGTTCAACACCGGCCGCGAGCTCAACCTCCCGCCGCAGTACCTGCTCATCCACCGCGTCACGATGGGCACGCTGGCCGTGCTCTGCCAGCTCGACGTGGACGTCCCCTTGCGCGGCATCGTCCACCACTGGCAGCCGTGGATCTTCGACGCCGAGGACGTCGACAGCACCACCTGAGCGGACGGCGACGACGCCCCGGTCACTCCGCGACCGGGGCGTCGTCGTCATCTCGGTTGCCGTGCCCTCAGAGCGAGGTGCCCTACCTGTCGATCAGGCGAGCCGCACGGTCTGGGCTTCGGTGCGGGCCCGCTCGGCGCGCCTCGCGGCGAACCGGGCGAGCCGGGCCCAGCGCCGGCCCGCGGTCACGCTGCGGACGAGGGCGTGGTCACGTGCGGCCTGTTCGGCTTCTTGCTGTCGGGATCTGGCCAGTGCTTCGTGGAGCAACATCAGCGTTCCTTCGCGGTCGCGGACTACGGGATTCGGGTCGGCCGTGCTCGGGGCAACCGGCGTCTCGACGGGCATGAGGTAGGTCATCGGGATCTCCTTGGGGTCGGAGGGCTCTCACGGAGCCCACGGGTGGTTCAGGCCGAGACGGCTGCGGCGTAGGCGCGGTCGCGGGCCAGGTCGGCCTTGCTCGGGCGGCCACGAGGCCTCTTGCGCGGGATGACCACCCCACGCTCGAAGATCTCTCCACCCCAGACCCCCCACGGCTCCGCACGCCGCAGCGCACCCTCCAGGCACTCGGCCCGGATCGGGCACTGCTCGCACAGGGCCTTGGCCTGCTCCAGCTCGGAAGGAGCCTCGGCGAACCACTTGTCGGCGTCGCCGGAGCGACAGGGCAGATCCAGGCCGGCGCGGGGTGCCCCATCGGGGCCGTCCAGCAGAGCGAGCAGGGATCCCAGTCCGTCGGCTGATTCGCCGCCGAACTGGTCGGGACAGATCGCTCCGCCGTCCAACGGAACTGATCGGACTAACACAACTACCTCCTGAGAGATGTGGTCAGGCAGGACAAACAAAAAGGCCGCGGATCCCGGTGAGGGGGTCCGCGGCCTTCGATCTGGGGCCGGTGGCTGTCGCCTATAGATGGCGACGCCTCCGTGCGGACACACCTGTGCTGTTGTCGATCTGGTTGAAGCCGACGGCCAACGGTCGCTGCTGCTTCCATGCGTGCATGGGCGCCACGGACTCGACGCACGGACGGGTGCCGTAGACGGCTCCGGCGGTGAGGTTCGTCGTCGTGATCATCAGAGGCACCCCCTTCGAAGGTCGGTCGTGGCTGAGAACGGGCTGGTGAGTCCGTCGAGATGTGAGGTTAGAGACGCCCCTTCGGGCTGCACAACCCATTTTCACGAAAGTTCGAGCATCAGTCTGCTTCGGTGATCAACGAGAGCACCGCGGAGCCGTACCGGTCGAGCTTGCGGGCCCCGATGCCGGGGATGCCGACGAGCGCGGCCCGGTCGGCCGGGCGGTGCTCGGCGATGGCTGTGAGCGTGGCGTCGGTGAACACGACGTAGGCGGGAACCTGCTGGTCACGAGCCTCACCGCTGCGCCACTCCCGCAACCGGTCGAGCAGCTCGGTATCCACATCGGACGGACAGTCGGAGCAGCGGCGCATCTTCATGGCGTCCATGCCGATGAGCGGCGACCCGCAGATCCGGCAGCGCGGCTTGGACCCGCCCCGCTCGGTCGGATTCGCGACCCGCGACGCCGGGTGCTGCTCCGGGATCAGCCCGTAGAGGAACCGGCTGCGCCGGCGTCGGCGCGCCCCGCCGGGCTGCCGCGACAGCGCCCACGACAGCAGGACGCGGCGGCGGGCGCGGGTGATGCCGACGTAGAGCAGCCTGCGCTCCTCCTCGATGGCGTCCTCGTCGCCGTCGGCGTGCTGGATGGGCAGCGTGCCGTCCACCAGCCCGACGAGGAACACGACGTCCCACTCGAGCCCCTTGGCCGCGTGCAGCGACGCCAGCGTGACGCCCTGCACGGTGGGCGGGTGGGCGGCGTCGGCACGCGTCTCGAGCTCCTGGGCGAAGCGGCGCATGTCGGCCTCGGGCTCGACGGCGAGCAGTTCCTCGGCGAGCTCGACGATGGCGAGCAGCGACTCCCACTGGGCCCGCTGCTGCGCACCGCCGGGCGGCTCGGGCGTCAGACCGACCACGAGCAGCACCTTGCGCACGACGTCCACGAGCGGGCCGGGGACCTGGCTGTTGATGCGGATCATCGTCATGGCGCGGCGCACCTCGGGCCGCGCGAAGAACCGCTCTCCGCCCCGCACCTGGTACGGCACGCCCACCTCGGTGAGCGCCTGCTCGTAGACCTCGGACTGCGCGTTGATCCGGAACAGCACGGCGATCTCGGCGGCCGGCGTGCCGTCGGCGACCATCCGCTTGATCTTCTTCGCGACGGCGGCGGCCTCGGCTGGTTCGTCGTCGTGCTCGGTGAACTCGGGCTCCGGGCCGGGCGGGAGCTGTCCGACGAGCTGCAGCCGCGTGCCGGCGGCCCGCCCGCGCGCCGCGCCGATCAGCGTGTTGGCCGCGGCCACCACCTGGGGCGTGGAGCGGTAGTCGCGCTGCAGCCGCACCACCGTGGCCTCGGGGAAGCGGCGCGGGAACTCCAGCAGGTGGCGCGGGCTGGCGCCGGCGAACGTGTAGATCGTCTGGTTGGCGTCGCCCACCACGGTGAGGTCGTCGCGCTCACCGAGCCAGGCGTCGAGCACGCGCTGCTGCAAAGGCGTGACGTCCTGGTACTCGTCGACGACGAAGCAGCGGTAGCGGTCGCGGAACTCCTCGGCCACACCGACGTTCTGCTCCAGCGCCCCGGCGACGTGCAGCAGCAGGTCGTCGAAGTCGAGCATCTCGGCGCGGTTCTTCAGCGCCTCGTACCCGGCGTAGACCGCGGCGACCTGCTCGGCCGGACCCGGGGTGTCGCGGTGCAGGCGGGCCACGGTGGCCGGGTACTGCTCGGGCGTGACGAGCGTGGCCTTGGCCCACTCGATCTCGCCGGCGAAGTCGCGCAGGGACGCGGCGTCGGTGCCGGCCTTGAGCCGGGCGGCCGCCTGCCCGACGACGCGGAGCTTGCCCTCCAGCAGCTGCCACTGGTCGCCACCGACGACGCGGGGCCAGAAGTAGCGCAGTTGCCTCAGCGCGGCTGCGTGAAAGGTTCGCGCCTGCACACCGGACACGCCCACTTGACGCAGTCTGAGTCGCATCTCCCCCGCGGCCCGCGCCGTGAACGTGACGGCGAGGACCTGGCCCGGGGCGACGTGACCGGTGCGCACGAGGTGGCCGATGCGGCGGGTGATGGTGCGGGTCTTGCCCGTGCCCGCGCCGGCCAGGACGCACACCGGGCCCCGGGGGGCGGTGACCGCGGCGAGCTGCTCGTCGTCGAGTCCTGATTCGGGGGCTTCGAGCAACGTCACAGGCCCATCCTGACATCCCGGGAAGACAGTTCGGGTCGAGGCCGTTGACCTGGGCATGGCTCAGGTGACGATGTACTCGACCACGTGGTGCGGCTTCTGCCGCCGTCTCAAGCTCCAGCTCGACCAGGCCGGCATCTCCTACGACGAGATCGACATCGAGCGCAACCCGGACGCCGCGACGTTCGTGGAGGGCGTGAACGGCGGCAACCAGACGGTGCCGGTGATCAAGTTCGCCGACGGGAGCACGAAGACGAACCCGAGCCTCCGCGACGTGCAGGTCGAGCTGGTGGCGTAGCCCCCACATCGTCAGTCCAGAGCGGCCCAGCTCTCCACCATCGAGCGGGCGATGCTGACCTTGCCGGGGAGGAGCAGCAGGCGCTCCCCCGGCCCGGCCCGGCCGCCCCAGTCCCCGCGGTCCAGGGCGGCACGGAGCTCGGTCCGCGTCACCCACATCGCCTCGGCGATCTCGCCGTCCGCCGGCACGAGCGGCTGCTCGGGGTCGGCCACCGCGTGGAAGGCCACCATCAGGCTGCGCGGGAACGGCCAGGCCTGGCTGCCGAGGTAGCGGATGTCGGTGACGTGGACGCCGACCTCCTCGTGGATCTCCCGCTCCACGCACGCCTCCAGCGACTCGCCGCCCTCGACGAAGCCCGCGAGCACCGTGAACCGGCCCTCCGGCCACGACGGCTGGCGCGCGAGCAAGATCCGGTCGCCGCCGTCGTGCACCAGGCAGATCACCGCCGGGTCGGTGCGCGGGTACTCCTCGTGGCCCGCCGCCTCGCAGTGCCGGTGCCAGCCGGCGTTGGCGACGCGGGTCGGCGAGCCGTCACGGGCGCAGAACTGTGCGGCGTCGTGCCAGTTCAGGACGGCCACGGCGGTGGTGAACAGGCCGGCCCCCAGGGCGTCGAGCGCGGTGCCCGTCATCCGCAGGTCGGCCCACTCGGACGGGTCGTCGCCCGCCACCAGGTCGGGACGGCCGCGGACCGCCCAGTACGCCACGCCCTCGCTCTCGCCGAGCAGGACCGCGCCCTCGGTGGGGGTCGTGCCCGTGGTGGCGCGCGTCTTCAGCGTGGCCCCGGCGCCCTTCGCGACGTCCCAGCTCGCGGCGTCGCCGGAGTCGAACCCGCCGGTGGGAGTGTCCCAGTCGACGGGCGTGCGGCCCTGGTCGTCGACGACGACGAGCCGCGCGGTCGGCCAGCCCGCCTCCTGACGGGCCAGGTCGGTGCGCAGCGTCTCGTCGCGGAAGGTCGCCGCGCGCGAGAGCATGGGGGGGACGAGCAGCTGGAAGTCGGTCACGACGCGATTCCCCCCAGGGCCCGCACGCCGGCACCGATGACGTCGGCGTCGCCGACGACCACCCCCGTGAACGCAGTGGGTGCGAAGTACGTCAGGGCCGCGGCCGCCACCTGCTCGACGGTGACCGCCTCCAGCCGCGCGGGATGGGACCGCACCCAGTCGATGTCGAGCCCGTCGGCCGCCATCGCCGTGATCGTCGACGCGAGCCCGCCCTGGTTGTCGAGCGAGATCAGCAGCGAGCCGATGGAGTAGGCGCGCGCCGCGTCGACCTCCTCGGCCGTGGGCGGCACCGCCGTGAGCCGGCCCAGCTCGTAGCGGGTCTCCAGCAGCGCGGCGGCGGTGACGTCGCTGGCGACGTCGGTGTCCACCCCGAGCAGCGCGCCGCCGGGGATGAACTCGATGCCGGAGTGGGCGCCGTAGGTGTAGCCCTTGTCCTCGCGGATGTTCTCCATCCAGCGCGAGGAGAAGTAGCCGCCGAAGACCAGGTTGGCCAGCTGGAACGCGGCGTAGTCCGGGTGGTCGCGGCGCACGGCGGGCGCGGTGAGCCGCAGCTGCGACTGCACCGAACCGGGCCGGTGCACCAGCTCCAGGTCGCCCGGGGGCACCGGCGGCGGCGGGGACATCTCGACGGCGGCGTGCTCGGACGTCCAGGCGGCGAGCTGCTTCTCGACCTCGGCGATCGCGGCACCGGTGTCGATGTCGCCGACGAGGGTCAGGATCGAGCCCCGCGGTACGAGCGCGGTGGTCTGCAGAGCCCGTACCTCCTCGGCGGTGACGGCCGCGACCGCCTCCCCCGTCGGCATCTCGCGGGTGATCGGGTGATCACCGAAACGCTTGCGCTGCAACGCCGCCCGCGCGATCGTGCGCGGTTGCGCCCGCGCCACGGAGATCCGCTCGACGAGCCGCTCGCGCTCGCGGGCGACCTCGTCGTCGGGATGCGTGGCCGCGGTGAGAACGTCGGCGAGCACGCCCAACACGTCGGCGAGCCCGTCGGACAGGCCGGAGCCGGTTATCATCAAGCGTTCCGGGTCGACGCTGACGCCGAGGTCGGCGCCGACGGCGGCCAGCGCGTCGTCGATCTCGACCCGGTCGCGGGTGGGCGTGCCGGTGAGCAGGGTGGCCGACAGGAGCTCGGCGACGGCGGGGTGCCCGGGCGCCTCCCCCGCGAACGGCACGCGCAGCCGCAGCTCCACCATCGGCACGCCGGGGCGGTGGGCGGCGAGCACGCGCAGGCCGTTGGGGAGCGTGCGGTCCTCGACGTCGGGCAGCGGCACGTCACGGGTGGGGCCGAGCGGCGGCAGCTCCCGCGGCCCAGCCTCGGTGCGGCCGATCTCCTCGGCGGAGCGGGTCATCGGAGCCCTCCAGGGGTCGTGCGCGGAAAACGGTGCTCCGGCACGGATATCCGCGCACGGGCGGCGGAGCCGCTGCTCATGACGGCTCCACCAGCAGCACGCCGCGCCCCGAGCCGCGGAGGGTGGCCGCCGCGGCCTGCACCTGCGCCGGCGTGACGGCGGCGAGCCGCTCCGGCAGCTCGACGCCGATCTCGGCCCGGCCGTAGAGCAGCTCGCGGGCGCCGAGACCCAGCATCCGGTACATGACGCGGTCGTTCTCCTGGTGCAGGCCCGCCGACCAGCGGGCCACCTGACGGGCGAGCTCGTCGGCCGTGGGGCCGGTGGCGGCGAGCTTGTCCAGCTCCTCGTCGACGGCGGCGAGCACGCGGTCCGCGTCGATCTCGGCCGGGTGCACCGCCGTGATCGTGAACGTGTCGGGGTCGCGGGCGTCCAGCGGGCCCATCAGCCCGGCACTGGCGGAGATGTCGGTGACCAGCCCCGTCTGCGCGAGCCCCCGCTCCAGGCGGGCGGCCTCGCCGTCGCCGAGCACCGAGCCCAGCAGGGCGTGGCCGAGGTACCCGTCGAGGTCGGTGGCCGGGTCGGGCAGGCGGTAGCCGATGGCGAGCGCGGGCATCGGGGCGTGCGCGTCGGTCACCGACCGGCGGCGCTCGGCGCCCGGGATCGGCTCCGCGAACGACGGCCGCACCGGTGTGGGCCGGGCCGGGATGTCGCCGAAGTGCTTCTCGACGAGCCGCAGCGTCTCGTCGACGTCGAGGTAGCCGGCCACGGTCACCTGCGCGTTGCCCGGCGCGTAGAAGGTGTCGAAGAACGACGCCGCGTCCTCCAGCGAGGCCTGCTCCAGCTCGGAGAAGTCGCCGTAGCCGTTGTGCGCGTTGGGGAACGTGTCGTAGAGAACGGGCGGCAGCAGGATCCAGGGGAACCCGCCGTAGGGCCGGTTCAGGACGTTGAGCCGGATCTCCTCCTTGACGACGTCCACCTGGTTGCGGAGGTTCTCGACACTGAGGGTGGGTGCGCGCAGCCGGTCGGCCTCCAGGAACAGCGCGCGCTCGAGCGCGGCGGCCGGGAGGATCTCGAAGTAGTCGGTGTAGTCCTGGTGGGTGGAGCCGTTGAAGACCCCGCCCGAGCTCTGGACGTGCCGGAAGTGCGCGAGCTTCTCCAGGCTCTCGCTGCCCTGGAACATCAGGTGCTCGAAGAGGTGCGCGAAGCCCGTGCGCCCCTCCGGCTCGGAGCGGAAGCCGACGTCGACGTGCACGGCGACCCCGACGACGGGCGTTGCAGGATCCGGGACGATCAGGACGCGCAGGCCGTTGGCCAGCGTCGCCCTGTGGAGATCGACTGTGGGCAGTTCGACAGGCACGGAGCCGAATCTAGCCGCTGCGCGCCGGCGCGGCTCATGTGGAGCGCAGGGCGTCGCTGATGGACTTGACGCCGCCGTGCGCGCTCATCCCGCCGTCCACGGCGATCTCCGCGCCGGTGATGTACGAGGCGTCGTCCGACAGCAGGAACGTCACGATCGGCACGATGTCCTCGACGGTGCCCAGGCGGCCCAGCGGCGTCTCGGCCAGGTTGCTCGCCCGGAACTCCGGCGGCGCCGACGCGGTCATGGGCGTCGCGATGAAGCCGGGGTGCACGGTGTTGACGCGGATCCGGCGCGGCCCCAGCTCCAGCGAGGCCGCCTTGGCCACGCCGCGCAGGGCCCACTTGCTGGCCGTGTAGGCCAGCGGGTAGTGCCCGGACAGCGCGGCCACCGACCCGATGACCACGATCGCGCCGCCGGCGGTCATCAGCGGGGTGACGGTCTGGATGCCCAGCACCGTGCCCGTCACTTTGATCTCGTGGACCCGGGCGAGACCGGCCGGGTCGACGTCACCGAGGCGGGCCCGCCAGGTGATGCCGGCGTTGCAGACCAGGCCGTCGACGCGGTCGAGGTCGAGGTCCTTCCAGGCCTGCGCGTCGGTGACGTCGAGCTGCCGGTAGTCGACGCCGGGCAGCTCCTCGACCGGCTCCGGCGTGACGTCGAGGCCGATCGTCGTGGCGCCCTCGGCCGCCAGGCGGCGCGCGAACGCCGCCCCCTGCCCCTGCCCGGCGCCGGTGACGAGCACGACGCGGCCGTCGAATCGGAGGTCCACGTGCCCACCCTCGCTCCCGGCGCCGGGATCAGGAAGAGCTATCTCCTGATGTCGGCCATCGCTCCTGCTGATGTGGCCACGATGTCACCCTCGATCTCGACGCCCGGGGCGGAGAACGGCACCACGCGGTCGCCGGGGGTCTTGTTGAGCAGCAGGCGCGTGACGTCGGGGCGGGAGTAGTGGCCCGACGGATCCGCCGCGGCCTTGGCCAGCGAGATCATGCCGAGGTCGAGGTCGGCGTAGAGGATGCCCTCGACGTCCGGCGCGAGCGCCTCGGCGATCTCCTGCCCGTCGGGGGCGAAGATGCGGGCGTGGCCGCCGCCGGGCTGCAGCAGCGCGCGCTTGGTGTCGTCGGTGCACATCAGCTCCACCATCTCCGGGGAGACCGTGGCGCACGGGGCCAGCACGAAGCACTGACCCTCGACGGCGTAGACGCGGCTGGCCGAGGTGTTGACCTCCGGACCGAGCGCGTACGCGCCGCCGACGTAGAGCGAGAAGCTCGGCCACGCGCCGACGTGCACCTGCTCGTCCTGGGCGTACATGGCGTACTTGGACAGCGGCTGCAGGTGCTCCCAGCAGCAGAGTCCGCCGATGCGGCCCAGCGGCGTCGGGTAGACCGACAGGTCGGAGCCGTCGCCCTCGCCGAACACCGTGCGCTCCACGTGGGTCGGCTTGAGCTTGCGGCGCCGGGCGATCGTCTCGCCGTCGGGGCCGATGATCCACTGCGCGATGTAGAGGCTGCCGGCCTGGCGCTCGGAGATGCCCATGACGACGGTGATCGCGTGCTCGCGGGCCGCGGCGGCGAGGCGGTCGGCGTGGCGCGAGCCGTAGACCAGCGAGTTGTCGTGGTAGCGCTGCACGAACTGCATGCCCCACGCCGGGGAGTCGAGCCAGATGAACCAGGGGTAGCCGGGCAGCCAGGTCTCGGGGAAGCCGATCAGCTTCGCGCCGTTCGCGGCGGCCTCGGCGATGAGGGCGATCGCCTTGTCCACGCCGGCGTCGAGGTCGAGGAAGGCGGGCGCGGCCTGGACGGCGGCGGCGCGGAACCGGGGGTGGTCGATGCTCATGCGCATCAGCGTGGCGGGGCCCACGGCCCGTCGCTGGTCCGTGCGTGTCCGTCTTGTTGACTCTGCGACGCAGCGACGTCCCTGGGTCTTGCCTGGTCCGGGCCCCGTCCCTACCGTCGGCGCATGGCGCGCCTGCACACCACCGACGAGGTGGACGCGCGCGACCGGCTGGCCTACTGGAACGACGCGGTCTCCGACGCCTACGTCCAGCTGTCCTGCGACGCGCCGGGCGACGACGTCGTGGGCGACATACGCGTCGACTCGCTCGCCACGCTGGAGCTCTCCCGCGTCACGGCCACCGCGCAGCGCGTGTGCCGCACGCCGTCGCTGATCGCGCGGGCGGCGGAGGACTGGTTCCTCGTCAGCATCCAGACCTCCGGCGTCGGGCGCATCAGGCAGGACGACCGCACGGCCGAGCTGCACCCCGGCGACTTCGCGCTCTACGACTCCACGCGCCCCTACCAGCTCGACTTCGACGGCGCGTTCCAGCAGTACGTCCTCATGCTGCCCGGGCCCACCCTGCGCTCCCAGCTGCGCGACGCCGCCGAGCTCACCGCCCGCAGCGTGCGCGGCTCCCGCGGCGCCGGGCACCTGATGATCGAGATGATCCGGACGCTCGCCGCTGACATCAGCGTGCTCGAACCGGCCGCCGCGGCCGCGGTGGCCCAGAGCGTGGAGCACATCGTGGTGGCCGGGCTGAGCTCGCTGGGCGGCGCGGTGCCGGAGCCGTCGGCCGAGGCGCGGCGGGAGCAGGTGCGGGCCGTCGCCCGGGCGCACCTGCGCGACCCCGGGCTGACGGTCGCCGTGATCGCCGCGCAGCTGCACACGTCGGTGAGCACGCTGCACCGCGCGTTCGCCGGGGAGCCGTGCTCGATCGCGGAGTGGATCTGGGCGCAGCGCCTCGACGCCGTGCGCGCCGACCTCTGCGATCCGGCGCTGCGTCACCGCACCATCAGCGACCTGGCGTTCTCGTGGGGTTTCGTCGACGCGTCACACTTCAGCCGGGCGTTCCGCGCACGGTTCGGGCGCACCGCCCGCGAGGTCCGTGCCACCCCCCGTACGCGCTGAAGCGGGTGGGATATCAGTGCCGGGGCCCTGATATCCGCGCACGACCGCCGTCAGGCGGGGAGCACCACGAACTGGCGCAGGCTCAGGTCCAGGTAGGTGACCGGGCCGCGTGGGCCGGGGGTGTGGTCGACGTTGATGCCGGTCTCGGGCAGGCCGAGGAGCTTGTAGCCGTCGAGCAGGCGGGTGGTGGCGTTCCAGAACACGCCGGTGCCGGTGTAGGCGTCGATGAACGCCGTGGCCGCCTTCTCGTCGGCTGCGCAGACGGTGGCGGCGAGGCCCGAGGTCTCGCGGGCCGCGGTGAGAGCGGCGTCCACCGGCCCGTCGACGGTGGTGACCGTGACGTGGGCCTCGGCGCCGGAGTCGAGCGCCCACTCGTGGCCGAGCGGGTGGCTGTGCGGTGGGAGCGACGGCTCGATCGTCCGCTCGCGCAGCGCCTTCTCCGCCACCGGCCACAGGCGGTCGTACGCGGGCGCGTCGATCAGCAGCAGGTTGAGCCGGTTGCAGACGCCGAGCCGATCGGTGCCCTCGGTGACCAGACGCTCGGTCTCGGCCTCGGTGGCGCTCGCGTCGAGGTAGAGGACGCCGCCGCCGTCGGCGTGGGCGAGCACGCGCGTACCCGCCGCGGCCCCGATCGCCGACAGCTTGCGGGTGACCTCGCCGCTTCCCCGGACGACGACGAGCGGCACGAGATCGGGCAGGCCGACCAGGGCCTCGGCGCCGGCGTGGCCGGGCGTCGGGACGAGCTGGACGGCGGCCTCGGGCACACCGTTCTCGCGCAGGGACGGGGCGATGACGAGGTCGATCAGCGCCCGGGCGGAGCCCAGCGCGGCCGACCCGGTGCGCAGCACGGCGGCACTGCGCGCCTTCAGGACCTGCGACGCCACGTCCACCGTGACGTTGGGGCGGGCCTCGAACACCGCCCCGATCACGCCGACCGGCACGCGCCGCTCGAACACGCGCTCCCCGGTGGGCAGCGTCCGGACCTCGCGCTGCAGCGGCGGCTCGGGGGTGGCGGCGAGGACGTCGAGCTGGCCGGCCATGTCCGTCAGGCGCTCGGGGGTGAGCCGCAGGCGGTCGAGCAGGCCCGGCGCCATGCCGTTCTGCTCGGCGGCCTCCACGTCCTCGGCGTTGGCCGCGAGCAGCCGGCCGGTGCGTTCGCGCAGCAGGACGGCGGCCGTGCGCAGGGCGGCGTCGACCGCCTCTCCCCCCGCGGCCCGCACCCCCGGCGCGGCGGCGGCGGCGCGGAGGGCGGCATCGCGGACGGCGGCGGCTTCGGTGGTGCTCACACCGCCAGATTCTCACGGCCCCTGCGCATCGCGGGACGTCGGGGCATCGTCGCGGGCCCAGGGGACCGGCACCACCGCGGCCGGCGCGAACCCGGCCGATGACGAGGTCGGGCGGGGCGAGCACGCCCGCTGCGGCGATCCGCAGCGTCGGCGTGGGCCGACGGAGCGTCCGGTGTTGGCTCCACGATCGCCGGAAGTGGGCACACGGCGCCCGATGTGGCCGCCCCTGACCACTCCCGACGATCATGGCGCGGCACGCCGAGCGACCGGGGTCGTGCGCGGATATCAGTGCTCCAGCACCGATATCCGCGCACGGGCGTCGGCAGGCGCTACTTCCGGGCCGAGGGCGGCGGGACCACCGGGCCGAGGTCGCCGTCGGGGGCCGTGTCGAGGTCCACCATCACCGGCGCGTGGTCGGAGGGGCCCTTGCCCTTGCGCGCCTGCCGGTCGATCCACGCGGCCCGCACCCGGCCGGCCGGGTCGGAGCCCGCGAGCACCAGGTCGATGCGCATGCCCTTGTCCTGGTGGAAGCGGCCGGCGCGGTAGTCCCAGTACGTGTAGATGCGCTCGGACGGCCAGCGGTCGCGGACGACGTCGTGCAGGCCGGTGTCCTGCAACGCGGTGAGGGCCTTGCGCTCCTGCGGCGTCACGTGCGTCGAGTCGACGAACTGCGTGAGGTCCCAGACGTCCGCGTCGGCCGGGGCGATGTTCATGTCGCCGGCGATCACGGTGGTGGCCGGGTCCGTCACCGACGCGGCCAGCGCCGCCAGCCATTCCAGCTTGTAGGCGTAGTGCGGGTCGTCGGGGGTGCGGCCGTTGGGCACGTACACCGACGTGACGCGCAGGCCGCCGCACGTGGCGGTGACGGCCCGGGCCTCGACGGCGTCGCCGAAGCTGGGCACGCCGGGCAGGGCGCGCACCACGTCGTCCAGGCCGACGCGCGAGAGCAGGGCCACCCCGTTCCACCGGCCCTCCCCCACGTGGGCGACCTCGTAGCCGCGCTCGCGCAGCGGCTCGTCGAAGGTCTCGGCGAACGCCTCGTCGGACAGCTTCGTCTCCTGCAGGCAGACGACGTCGGGCGCGCGCTCGTCGAGCCAGGGCAGGAGCCGCGGCAGCCGGGAGAGGGCGGAGTTCACGTTCCACGTAGCCAAGCGCACGTCCGGCACGCTACCGTGCCCCTATTAGTTCGATACCTGAACAAAGGAGTCGGCATGGCGCCGCAGCCCAGCCGCGAGGACCACTTCAGCTTCGGCCTCTGGACGGTCGGCTGGCCGGCGGCCGACCCGTTCGGCGTCGCGACCCGGCCCGCTCTGGACCCCGTCGAGTCGGTGCACCGACTCTCGGACCTCGGCGCCTGGGGCGTCACGTTCCACGACGACGACCTGATCCCGTTCGGGTCGGACGCCGCCGAGCGTGACCGGCTGATCGCCCGGTTCCGGGCCGCGCTGGACGAGACCGGCCTCGTGGTGCCGATGATGACCACCAACACGTTCACCCACCCCGTGTTCAAGGACGGGGCGTTCACGAGCAACGACCGGGGCGTCCGCCGCTTCGCGCTGCGCAAGATCGTGCGCAACCTCGACCTGGCCGCCGAGCTCGGCGCGTCCACCTACGTGTTCTGGGGTGGCCGCGAAGGCGCCGAGGTCGACTCGGCCAAGGACATCCAGGCCGCGCTCGACCGCTACCGCGAGGGCATCGACACCCTCGCCGCGTACGTCAAGGAGCAGGGCTACGGCATCCGCTTCGCGATCGAGCCCAAGCCCAACGAGCCCCGCGGTGACATCCTGCTGCCCACCCTCGGCCACGCCCTCGCGTTCATCGCCGGGCTGGAGCACGGCGACATCGTCGGCGTGAACCCCGAGGTCGGCCACGAGCAGATGGCCGGGCTCAACTACTCCGCGGGCATCGCGCAGGCGCTGTGGGCGGGCAAGCTCTTCCACCTCGACCTCAACGGCCAGCGCGGCATCAAGTACGACCAGGACCTGATCTTCGGCCACGGCGACCTGATCAACGCGTTCTCCCTCGTGGACCTCATCGAGCACGGCGCCCCGGGCGGCGGGCCGTCCTACGACGGGCCGCGGCACTTCGACTACAAGCCGCTGCGCACCGAGGACATCACGGGTGTCTGGGACTCGGCGGCGGCGAACATGCGCGTCTACCTGCTGCTCAAGGAACGCGCCGCCGCCTTCCGGGCCGATCCCGAGGTGATCGAGGCCCTGGCCACGGCGGGCGTCGCGGAACTGTCGAAGCCCACGCTGGCCGACGGCGAGACGCTGGCCGACCTCGTGGCCGACCGCTCCGCCTTCGAGGAGTACGACGCTGACAAGGCCGGGGAGCGCGGCTACGGCTTCGGCCGGCTCAACCAGCTGGCGGTGGAGCACCTGATGGGGGCGCGGTGAGCGGGCGCGCGAGCGAACCACCAGCGCCGCGGCTCGTCGCCGGCGTCGACTCGTCCACGCAGTCCTGCACGATCGTCATCCGGGACGCCGCCACGGGAGCCCTCGTCCGCGAGGGCGGTGCGAAACACCCGGGCGGCACCGAGGTCGACCCCGCCGCCTGGTGGGACGCCCTGCAGGCCGCGGTGGCCGACGCCGGCGGGCTCGACGGGGTCGAGGCGATCGCCGTCGCCGGGCAGCAGCACGGGATGGTGTGCCTCTCCGGCTCCGGCGAGGTCGTCCGACCGGCGCTGCTGTGGAACGACACGCGCTCCGCGGGCGCGGCGGCCGACCTCGTCGACGAGTTCGGAGCGACGGCGTGGGCCGACGCGATCGGCAGCGTCCCGGTCGCCTCGTTCACGGTCACGAAGCTGCGCTGGCTGGCGCGCAACGAACCCGCGAACGCCACCGCGACCGCGGCCGTCTGCCTGCCCCACGACTGGCTGACCTGGAAGCTGCGCGGGACGGGGAACCTCGACGACCTGGTCACCGACCGCGGCGACGCGTCGGGCACCGGGTACTTCGGGACCACGGGTGGGTACCGCCGCGACCTGCTGCGGCTCGGCCTGGGCCGCGACGACGTGCTGCTGCCGCGGGTGCTCGGACCGGCCGAGGCGGCGGGCCGGACGCCGGACGGGGTGCTGCTGGGCCCGGGCACCGGCGACAACGCGGGCGCCGCGCTCGGGCTGGGCGCCCGCTCCGGCGACGTCGTGATCTCACTCGGCACGTCCGGCGTCGTCTCGGTGGTGAGCCCGACCCCCACGGCGGACCCGTCGGGGATCATCGCGGGTTTCGCGTCGGCGACCGGTGAGCACCTGCCGCTGGTGTGCACGCTCAACGCCGCACGGGTGCTCGACGCGGCCGCAGCTCTCCTGGGCGTGGACCACGACGGGCTCTCCCGGCTGGCGCTCTCGGCGCCGCCGGGTGCGGGCGGGCTCGTGCTCGTGCCCTACCTGGAGGGCGAGCGGACGCCGAACAGGCCCGACTCCACCGGCGCCCTCCACGGCCTGACGCTCGGCACCTCGACGCCGGCGCACCTGGCCCGCGCGGCGGTGGAGGGGCTGCTGTGCGGCCTCGCCGACGCCGTGGACGCGCTGGTGGCGGCCGGGGTCCCGGTGCAGCGGGTGTTCCTCATCGGCGGCGGGGCCCGGTCGGACGCGGTGGCGCAGATCGCGCCCGCCGTGCTCGGCCGGCCGGTCCTGCGGCCCACGCCCGGCGAGTACGTGGCCGACGGCGCGGCCCGTCAGGCCGCGTGGGTGCTGGCGGGTTCGGACGCGCCGCCGGGGTGGGCGGCCGCGGACACCGAGACGTTCGAGGCCGACCCGACCCCCGTGGTCCGCGCCCGCTACGCGGAAGCCCGCGACCTGACGGTGCCCCGGCGATGACCCCCGTCCCCCCGCGGGTCGACCGATCCGACGCGGCGAGTTCGCCATCCCACGCGGCGAGTTCGCCGTCCCGCTCGGCGAGTTCGCCGGGTGGCCCGGCGAGTTCGCCACCTGACCGCGGGAGTTCGCCGGATGGCCCGGCGGGTTCGCCGATCTGCGGGCCCAGTTCGCCCGATCGTCGCGTGGGCCGGCTCGGATGAGCCGCGAGACGGCGAACTCGGTCGGTGAGATGGCGAACCCGCGCGGTGGAACGGCGAACTCGCGCGGCGGGATCGCGCACTCGCGGGGGGAGGTGCGGCCGATGGGGGCGGCGGGCGTGCGGCGGCACAACCTCGCGCTCGTGCTGCGTGAGGTGGCCGACGGCGAGCCCGTGTCGCGGGCGGCCGTAGCGGCACGGACGGGACTCACCCGCGGCACCGTCTCGTCGCTGGTGGAGGAACTGCTCGACGGCGGGCTCGTCACCGAGCTGGCCGCCGCCCGCGGTGGCACCGGACGGCCGGCGAACCCGTTGCAGCTCAACCGCTCCGGGCCCGCGGGGCTGGGCGTGGAGATCGGGGTGGACCACGTCGGCGCGTGCGTCGTCGATCTCGCCGGGGCCGTGCGGGCCGTCCGCACCGCGGAGTCCGACCACCGCGGCCGGGCCCCCGCCGTCGGGCTCCGGACGGCGGCCGCGCTGGCCGCCGAGGTGATCGCCGAGGCCGGGCTGGCGGTCGTCGGTGCGACCGTCGCGCTGCCCGGCGTCGTCGGGCCGCGTGGCGAGCTGCAGCGCGCCCCCAACCTCCCCCGCTGGATCGACGTCCCCGTCACCGCCGAGCTGTCCGGGCTGCTGCGCGGGCTCCCGGTCGGCACCGGCAACGAGGCCGACCTCGCGGCACTCGCCGAACTGTGGTGCGGTGGCGGCCCGCCGGACATGCTGTACGTCTCGGGCGAGATCGGCGTCGGGGGCGCGATCGTGCTCGGCGGCGGGCTGTTCCGCGGAGCCGGCGGGCGCGCAGGCGAGTTGGGGCACGTCGTCGTCGATCCCGGTGGGCCGCGGTGCAGCTGCGGCGGTCGCGGGTGCCTGGAGCAGGCCGCCGGCCAGGACGCGTTGCTCGCGGCGGCGGGGGCGACCGACGTCGACGACCTGCTCGCCCGTCAGCACGACGCTGTCCCCGCCGCCGCCGTCGACGCCGCGGGCCGGGCGCTCGGCGTCGCCCTGGCCGGTGCGGTCAACCTGCTCGACGTCCCGGCCGTCGTCCTCGGTGGGCTCTACGCCCGCCTCGGCACGCCCCTGCGCGACGCGGTGGCGGCGGAGCTGGACACGCGGGTGCTGACCAGCCCGCCGGTCGACATCCGCAGCTCCGTACTCGGAGCCGACGCCGCGCTGCGCGGAGCCGCCACCTCCGTCGTCCGTGCCCTCCTGCAGCTCCCGCCCGCGAGCTGACCGTCCCGATACGACGAGTTCGCCGTGTCACCCCGCCGGTCCGCTGCCGGCCACGCGATGATCGTGATCGACCGCACGTCGATGCCCGGAACACGGTGCTGAGGTGCGACCGGCGCCGGTCACGCTGGGAGCAGGGTCATCATGATCGCGACGCGTCGCACGTCACCGCCGTGGCGAGGGCCGGAACGTGCGGCCGGCCACGATCACGCGCAACGCTCAGTTCTCGTCGGGCTGGCTCGCCTTGCGGACGTAGAGGAGCCGGTCGCCGCGCTCCAGGGCGTCGACGGTCGAGGCGTCGACGCGGTGCAGGGTCTCGCCGCGGACCACGCCGAGCACGATGTCGGCGAGGTGACGGGGCGACCCGCCGATCTCGGAGTCCTCGATCTCCCGCTCGCTGATGGCGAACCCGGCGTCCGGGGTGAGCAGGTCCTCGATCACCTCGACGACGCTCGGCGTGGTGGTGGCGGCGCCGAGCAGCCGGCCCGCCGTCTCCGCCGAGACGATCACCGACGTGGCGCCGGACTGCCGCAGCAGGTGCACGTTCTCCGACTCCCGCACGGACGCGACGATCCGGATGGTGGGGGCCATCTCGCGCGCGGTCAACGTCACGAGCACGGCGGTGTCGTCGCGGTTGGTGGCCACCACGATCGCCTTGGCGTTCGGGACCCCCGCGATCCGCAGGACCGACGACCGCGTGGCGTTGCCTGTGACCGTCACCAGCCCGAGCGCGGACGCGGCGTCGAGCTGGGCCCGGTCGGTGTCGACGACGACGATGTTCCCCGGATCCGCCCCGTCGCCGAGCAGGGTCTCGACGGCCGCACGACCCTTGGTGCCGTAGCCGACGACGACGGTGTGGTCGCGCACGCGGGACCTCCAGCGCTGGATGCGGAACGACTGCCGGGACCGCTCGGTGAGCAACTCGACGGTGGTGCCGACGAAGGTGATGAGGAAGATCAGCCGCAGCGGCGTGACGAAGATCGTGGTGATCCACCGCGCGGTCGGGCTGACCGGCACGATGTCGCCGTAACCGGTGGTGGAGACCGACACCGTGGCGTAGTAGAACGCGTCGCCCAGGCTGATCGGGGTGTCGCTGTTGTTGTCCAGGTACCCGGCGCGTCCGAAGTAGACGATCAGGGCGGTGGCGACGAGCGCACCGAGCGCGATGGCGAGGCGGCGCAGCAGCGAGACGATCGGGGTGACGGTGGAATCGGGCATCCGCACCGGCCCGACGAGCGCCGGATCGGCGATCGGCCTACGACGCTCTGTCCGCACCCGCGGAGGGTAGCCGCGCGACGATCACCGCCATGACGCTCCCCCGCCAGCGCGCCGCGGTCGCCATGAGCACGTTCCTCGTCGGGGGCGGCGTGCTGCACTTCCTGATCCCCGCGTTCTTCGACGCCATCGTGCCGAGGCAGCTGCCCGGTACCGCCCGGTTCTGGACGATCGCCTCCGGTGTCGCCGAGCTCGGGGTCGCGGCCGCGGTGGCCGCGCCGAGGACGAGGAGACTCGGCGGGCTGGCCGCGGCGGCGCTGTTCGTGGCGGTGCTGCCCGCGAACATCACGATGGCCGTGGACTGGTCGGACCGCTCCCCGCGCGAGCAGGCCATCGCCTACGGCCGCCTGCCGCTGCAGATCCCGCTGGTGCTGTGGGCGATGAAGGTCCGGAAGGACGCCGTACGGTGAGCACCCGGTACGTCGTGCTGCTGCGCGGCATCAACGTGGGCAAGGCCAAGCGGATCGCCATGGCCGACCTGCGGGTGATGCTCACCGACCTCGGCTACACCGACGTGAAGACCCTGCTGAACAGCGGAAACGCCGTCGTCACCGGGGAGGACGGCGACCCCGACGAGCACGCCGGGCGGATCCACGCAGCCATCGCCGACCGCTTCGCCATGGATGTCCGGTGCCTGGTGCTGACCGGTGAGCGGCTGCGGGCGATCGTCGACGGTCACCCGTTCGTCGAGATCGCGGACAACGGCTCGCGGATGTTCGCGCACATCCTGGACGCGGCGCCCGACCCCGCGCTGCTCGCCGAGCACGATCCGGTCGCCCTGGACCCCGAGCGGGCCCGGCTCGGCGACCGGGTCGTCTACCAGTGGTGTCCGGACGGGTCGATGGAGGCGCCGCCGGTGGCCACGTACGCGGAGAAGCACCTCGGCGTCACCGTCACCGCGCGGAACTGGAACACGATGACCAAGCTGGTCGATCTGCTCGGCTGAGCCCCGGAACCGGCGACTCGTACACGCGAAACCGCCGACTCGCGGGTGTCAACCGGCGGGCACCGAGGCCAGGAGGGCGCGGAGGCCGTCGGCGTCGAGGAGGTCGGCGGGGCTGAGCGTGACGTTCTGCCGCACGAAGTGGAACGCCGCCCGCACCTTCCCGGGCTCGCAGCCGGCCAGCGACGCCCAGGCCAGCCGGTAGGCCGCGAGCTGCACCGACAGCGCCGGGAGGCGGGCGTCGTCGGGGAGGGTGCCGGTCTTCCAGTCCACGACGGTCCAGGTGCCGTCGGGCTCGGCGAAGACCGCGTCCATCCGCCCGCGCACTCCGACCCCGGCGACGACGGTCTCGAACGGCACCTCCACCTCGACGGGCCGCCGCTCCGCCCACGCCGAGGCGAGGAACGCCTCCTGCAGCTCCTCCAGCGCGTCATCGGGGGCGGCCCCCTCGTCGGCCGCGCCGGGCAGCTCGTCGAGGTCCAGCAGCTGCGCGGCGCCGAAGCGCTGTTCCAGCCAGGCGTGGAACGCCGTGCCGCGACGGGCGTGCGGGTTGGGCGGCAGGGGCAGCGGCCGGCGCAGGCGTGCGGCCAGCGCCGTGGGGTCGTCGGCCAGCTCGACGAGCTGCACCACCGACAGCTGCGACGGCAGCGCGACGGTGGGCCGGGCCCGGGCCGCGGCCCGCTCGGCCAGCAGCACGTCGACGTCGGCGGCCCAGCCCTCGGGATCGAGCTCGTCCTCGTCGGGCGGCGGCTCGTCGCCGAGCAGGTCGAGCTGCTCGCCGGGGCCGGCGCGGTCGCGCTGGGCCGCCCGGACGAGGTCGGCGCCGGCGTGGACGTCGGCCGAGCGGGAGCCCAGCGGGTCGGCGGGCCACTCCCCCTCGGGCGTGTCGAGCAGGGCCGGGTTGGCCTCGCCGTCCGCGGGTTCCTCGGCCCAGACCTCCGCGGGATGGACCTGCGCGGCCTCCACCAGGAACTCCGACGGCTCCTTCGGCTTGTCCCCGGCAGGACCCCAGCGGTGCCCCGAGAGCAGCAGCACCCGCTCGGACCGGGTCAGAGCGACGTAGAACAGCCGCCGCTCCTCGGTGAGCCGCCGCTCGTCGAGCGCCTCGGAGTGCTCCTTGACGACGGTCTCGAGCTGCTTGCGGTCCCAGCGCGCCGCGTCGGCGGAGCGCGCATCAGCACTGCCGGCGGGGAGCTGGATGTCGGGGAGGTCGGCCGCGTCGCCGCGCAGCGGGACGGGCAGCTCGGCCGGGCTCGTCAGCCAGGTGCCGCCGATCTTGCGACCCGGGAACACCAGGTGGACGAGGTGCGGCACGGCCACCACCTCCCACTCCAACCCCTTCGCGGCATGCACGGTGAGCACCTGCACGCGGTCGGGGGTGACCTCGACCTCACCCGGGCTGAACCCGTCCTCGGCCTTCTCCGCGGCCTCCAGGTAGTCCAGCAGCGCCGGCAGCGTGGACACCTCCGCGCCCGAGGCGAAGTCGGCCACGACGTCGGCGAACGCGTCGAGGTGGGCCCGGCCGACCGGTCCCGGACGCGCGGCGGTCTCGGCGTCGAGCAGCAGGACGCGCTCGGCGTCGGCGACGAGGTCGGTGAGCGGGGCACCGGCGCGCGAGCGGAGCCAGCCCAGCTCGCGGGCCAGCCGTCCGATGCGCTCGAACCCGGCAGTCGAGTAGCGCTCGGGCCCGCCCGGGTCGTCGAGGGCGTCGACGAGCCCGGCCTGCTCCGCCTGCTCTCCGGGCAGCGCGCCCAGGGCCAGCTCCGCCGGGGTCAGCGGCCCCCGCTGCGACGGAAGGTCGGGCACCAGCTCGCGGGCCCGGGCCCACAGGGCGGCCAGGTCGGCGACGCCGAGCCGCCAGCGCGCCCCGGTGAGCAACCGGACGGCCGCGGGCCCGGCGAGGGGGTCGGCGACCAGTCGCAGGGCGCTGACCAGGTCACGGACCTCCGGCGTGTCGAGCAGCCCACCCAGCCCGACCACCTCGACGGGCAGCCCGCGCGCCCGCAGCTCGGCGGCGATCGGGTCCATGTCGGCGCGGCGCCGCACCAGCACGGCCGACGACGGTGGCTCGGCACCGGCGTCGGACGCGAGCCGCCACTGCTCGGCGACCGCGTCGGCCATCCAGGCGAGCTCGGCGGCGACGTCGGGGTGCATCGCGACACGCACGACGCCGGGGGCCGCGTGCGGAGAGGCCCGCAGCTCTCCCACGTCGACGTGTGCGGGGCCCGGTCCCCTCTGACGAGCGTGCCGTTCGTCATGAGTGGGCAGGGCTCGCAGCGGGGCCGACGCCACGTTCGCGAGGTCGAGCACCTCCGGCGGGTTGCGGAAGCTCGTCAGCAGGCCGTACTGGTCGGCCGGTTCCCCCTCCCCGGCCGGGAAGTCCGTGCGGAAGCGCGTCAGGTTGCCCGCACTCGCCCCGCGCCAGCCGTAGATCGACTGGCAGGGGTCGCCGACCGCCGTGACCGCCGGTCCGTCGTCCCGCACGGGCTCTCCCGGCACCGTGCCGAACAGCGCCCGCAGCAGCACGCGCTGGGCGTAGCCGGTGTCCTGGTACTCGTCGAGCAGCACCGCCCGGTAGGTGGCCCGCTCCGCCGCCCCGACCTCGAGATGGGCGGCCGCGACCTGGGCGGCGACGGCGAGCTGGTCGGAGAAGTCGACCGCCCGCTCGGCCCGTTTGCGCGCGGTGAACGCCTCCACCAGCGGCAGCAGCGCCACGCGCGTGTGCTGGGTCTGGATCCACTTCCGGTACGTCTGGGACGGCTCGGCGCGCTGCCCCTTGCCGCGCGGAGCGCCCTCGAGAAGGTCGGTGAACAGCTCCGCGTGCCGGCGCACGGCCGACGGGTCGACGAGGTGCTCGCCCAGTTCACCGGCCAACGACAGCAGCCGCTCGGTGACGGTGGCCGGCATGAGGTCGACGTCGAGGTCCTCGGCCCAGCTCGTGACGACGCGGTGCGCGAGCTGCCAGGACGCCGTCTCGCCCAGCAGCCGCGCCGCGGGCTCGGCGGGCAGCCGCAGCGCGTGCTCGCCGACGAGTCGGCCCGCGTAGGCGTGGTAGGTGGCCACGGTCGGCTCGCCCGCCAGCACCGCGGCCCGGCGTTCGCCGCTCGGGTCGAGCTCGTCGAGCAGCCGTGACCCGGCGAGACGCCGCAGCCGCGACCGCACGCGGGCCCCGAGCTGCTGCGCGGCCTTGCGCGTGAACGTCAGGCCCAGCACCTGCTCGGGCAGCACCTCACCGGTGGCCACCAGCCAGACGACGCGCGCCGCCATCGTCTCGGTCTTACCCGCCCCCGCACCCGCGACGACCAGCGTCGGACGGGCGGGGGCGGAGATCACCGCAGCCTGCTCGTCGGTGGGCGGCGGGACGCCCAGGGCGACGGCGAGGGCCTGCGGGGTCAGCTCCACAGGCGCAGCTCTACGCGGGGGGCTTGGCCGGGGCGTAGACCCGGACGTAGTCGACGTCGAGGTTGATGCCCGCGGCGGGCGTGGTGTCGTCCGGAGCCTCGATCCAGTCGGTCTTCGGCCCCTGGTCGAGCTGGATCGCCAGGTGCATGGACGTCCTCGGGATGGCGGCCTTGTCCGTCAGCTTGTACTGCTGCTTGCCGTCGACGTACCAGGTGATGCTGTCGGGCAGCCACTCGATGGCGAAGGTGTGCCACTGGTCGAACCGGCCCGGGATGGCGGTGCCGACGGTGGTCTGGCCTCCGTCGCCGGAGTGCACGACGAAGTTGGCGCGGTCCCGCTTCTCGTTGGGGACCTCCATGATGTCCAGCTCTCCGTCGGAGAGCTGCTCGGAGTCGGGCCAGAGCAGGATGGCCGATCCGAATCCGCGGCCGAGATCGGTGCGTGCCCGGAACTCCCACCGGCCGTAGATCTGGCCGAACGAGTCGGCCATGCCGCCGGACATGCCGCCGTCCACGTTCTTGGCGGTGATGTGCATGCTGCCGCCCGACTGGCTGATGGTGTCGGGGCTGCGTGTGCCGTTGCCGAAGGCGCCGACGCTGTCGTAGGTGCCCCACTTGGTGGTGTCCAGGGCGGAGCCGTTGAACTCGTCGCCACCGACCGGCTTCCAGTTGGCGGCGATCTCCGCGGGCGTCTGCCCGGCCGCGGCCGCACCGGTGGCCGTGCGACCCCGCCGGGGCGGCGTTGCGGTGGCCGGTTTGGGCTTGGCCTTCACGGTGGTGGTGGGCGCCACCGTGGGGGTGGGCGGGATCGTGGTGGGGGGTGCGGCCGGCTCCGGCAACGCCTGCAACAGGTCCGGGGGCGGACCGGCGGTGGTGGAATCGGGTGAGGCCGCGCAACCGGCCAGCGCCACCACCACCGCCGTGCAGGCGATCACCACGCGGGCACGGGACGAGACGCGGAACACGAACCCTCCTCGACCACGCCGATGGGGGAATGCAGGGAGCGACGGCGTGCGGCGCTGAGGCTACCGGCGGTCCGGTCGACACTCCCAGGACCCACCCGAAAGCGTGCCCAGATCGTCCTTTATGGTCACGTTCCGTCGCGAAGATCACGGTTCCGGCACCTGTCGCCCCGATCCGTTGACCGGACAGCCGGAACGGACCGGGCACCGGTCGCAGTCGGGCCCGACCCGCGCGACGAACTGCGACCCCGAGGTCTCCCGGGCGCTCGTGCGCACCACCTGCTCCCAGTGGGCCACGCCGTCGGCGTCGAGCGGGGGCTGGACGGGCTCCTTCGCCTCGCCGCCCGCACGCTGGTCGGCCACGTAGACCAGCCGGGCCCCACCCGGACCGGCGGCCTGGTCGACCAGCTCGCCGAACGCTCCGAGCGCGGCCGCGAGCTGGTAGACCGCGAGCTGCGGGTGCTCGGCCGCCGTCCGTGCGCTGACCGCCGTCTTGCCCGTCTTCACGTCGATGACGACCGGGCGGCCCTCGGGGTCGATCTCCAGCCGGTCGACGCGGCCACGCAGCCTCAGCGGAGCCCCGCGCGGCACGTCGGTGGGCGGGAGGTCGAGCTGCATCGGCTGCTCCACCGCGACGAGCCGCAGGCCGGCCTCGCGGCTGGAACGCACCCACGCGTCGAACGCCGCCAGCATGCCGCGCACCCGGGCCAGCTCGCGGCGGGAGAACCACGGCGCACCGGCGTCGAGCCGGGCCCACGCCTGCGCGAGGGCGCCCTCCAGCTCACCCGGCTCGGCGCCCCCCGCTCCGGCCTGCACCAGCGCGTGCACCAGCGACCCCGTGACGGCGGCCAGCGCCCCGACGTCGCCGCCGCCGTGGCGCTCCAGCACCCAGCGCAGCGGGCACCGCATGATCTTCTCGATGTCGGACGGCGACACGGGCACGATCTCGCCCTCGGCGCGCAGCGGGGCGTCGCTGGACACCGGATCGAGGCCGTACCAGTCGGCCGGCCGCGCGCCCGGTACACCGGCCTCGGCGAGCCGCGCCAGTTGGACCGCCGCCCGGTGCCGTCGTTCCCCCGACGATCCGGGGTCGCACACCGCCCGCCGCAGCTCCCCCACCAGCTCGGCGAGCACGAGCGCCCGGCCGGGCCGGTGGACGGGCCGGTCGGCCTGGCCCGCGGGCACGGGGTCGAGCTCGTCGAGGAAGCGGGAGGGCTGCTCGTCGTCATCCTGGACGCCGCTCACCAGCAGCGTGTGCCGCGCCCGGGTGCACGCGACGTAGAACAGCCGCCGCTCCTCGGCCAGCAACGGCGCCACCCGCGACACCGTGCCGCTGGGCTCGGCCACCCCGGCGACGAGGTCGACGAGCCGCTCGTTGCCCAGCAGGCTGCCGCGCTGCCGCAGATCGGGCCACGTGCCCTCCTGCACCGCCGGCACCGCCACGACGTCCCACTCGCGGCCGCGCGCGGCGTGGGCGGTGAGCAGCGCGACCGCCTCGCCCTGCGGAGCGCGCGACGCCAGCGAGTCGGCCGGCAGCTGCTGCTCGGCCAGGTACTCGGTGAACCCGGCGACGGCGGCCCCGGGCAGCCGGTCGGTGTGCCGCGCGGCCGCGTCGAAGAGGGCGAGCACGGCGTCGAGGTCACGGTCGGCGGCCGCCCCGACCGGGCCGCCGCGCGCGCTCGCCTCGCTCCAGCGCCGCCCCAGCCCGCAGGCCTGCCAGACCCGCCAGAGCACTTCCTCGGCTCCTTCCCCCTCGCGGACCGCGTCGCCCGCCGTGGCCAGCAGCGCGCCCACCCGGCGCAGCGGCGCCGTCTCCTGCGGGGGCAGGGTGGCCAGCGGGTCGGGATGGCCGAGCGCGGCCGCCCGGAGGGCCTCGACCAGCAACGGGTCGCTGCTGACGCGTTCGGCGTCGATGCCGGGGGCCACCTCCGGCACCTGGTAGTGACCAGCCGGTGCCCCCTCCGGCGCCGGCCTGCGAACGGCACGCGCCTCCTCCGAGGCCTGCGCATGGAGACGCAGCAACCCGCGGCGCAGGCGGCGCAGCCGCATCGGGTCGGCCGAGCCCAGGGGCGAGGTGAGCAGGGCCGTGGCCGCGTCGGCGTCCAGGAGATCGGGCCGCGTGGCGTAGCGCAGCACCATCAGCAGCGGCACGACGGCGGGCTGGCGGGCCAGCGGCAGCTCGTCGGTGGGCGCCGCGATCGGCACGCCCGCGGCGAGCAGCGCCCGGCGCAGCGTGGGCATCGAGCGCCGGGTGGACCGCGCCAGCACCGCCATCCGCGACCACGGCACCCCGTCGGTGAGGTGGGCGCGGCGGAGCTGGTCGGCGACCCATCCGGCCTCCTGCGCCGCCGAGGTGAACACCCGGACGGCCACGACGCCGTCCGGGCCGTCGGTTCCGCCGGTGCGGGTACGCCCCTCGCCCGCCCCCGGGAGCCGCGCCGCCAGCCGAACCCCGGCCGCACGCACGGCGGGTGCGCCGCGGTGGTCGACCGTGAGCACCACCGTCTCGGCCTCGACGGCGCGCAGGCCCTGCGGATCGGCGCCCCGGAAGTTGAGCACCGCCTGGTCGGGATCGCCGGCGAGCAGCACCGTCTGCGCGGTGGAACCCAGCGCCCGGACGAGCTCCATCTGCTGCGGGTCGAGATCCTGCGCGTCGTCGACGACGAGGTGGCGCACGCGTTCGCGCTCGGCGGCCAGCAGATCCGCGTCGGAGGCGAGCGCGTCGAGCGCGGCCGCCACCAGCTCGGCGGCGTCCAGGGCGGGCGCGGTGGCCTGCGGGGCACCCCGGCCCGCGGCGCCCCGCAGCAGGTTGACCTGCTCGTAGGTGCGGAAGAACCGCCCCGCCGCCACCCAGGCCGGCACGTCGTGGCGGCGCCCCAGGTCGTGCAGCTCCTCGGGACCCAGGCCGCGCTCGGCCGCACGCAGCAGCAGCTCGCGCAGCTCCGCGGCGAAGCCGGGCAGCCCCAGCGCCGGGCGCAGCGCGTCGTTCCAGCCCGAGTCCGGGGCGTCGCCGTCGAGCTCGCCGCCCAGCAGGTCGCGCACCACGGCGTCCTGCTCCGCGCTGGCCAGCAACCGCGGCGGCGGATCCCCGTGCAGCGCGGCGTAGAGCCGCAGCACCCCGAACGCGTACGAGTGGACGGTGCGCACGAGCGGCTCGCGCGAGGTCTGCCCGTCGCCGGGCTCGGTGAGCCGCTCCCGCAGCTCGGCCGCCGCGCGTCGGCTGCCGACCAGCACCAGCGTGCGCGACGGATCCCCACCCGCCCGCACCCGCGCCGCGACGGCGGCCAGCAGCAGCGTGGTCTTGCCGGTGCCGGGCCCGCCCACCACCCGCAGCGGCCCGGCGGTGTGCGCGAGCACGCGCCGGGCCGCGGCGTCCCAGACGGGCTCCGGCCCGGCCTCGCGCGCCCGCCGGACGAGGCCGGGCGCGAGCGGGCGGGAGGAGGTGGTCACCCCGCTGACGGTCATGGGACGATGCAACCACGGGGCACCGACACTATCGGGGCAGGGCTATCTCGCAGACGTGCACGGCCACGCTCAGCACCGGCACGGCGGTGCGGGCGGCGACGGCGTCGACCACCGCCCGCTGCACCGCGGCCGCGACCTGCCCGGCCGGGATCGTGCCGTCGGTGGCCAGCGTGACGTCCACCAGCGCCACCCCGTCCTGCATCTCCACCTCCACCCCGGCCACGTCGGGGTAGGCCTCGCCGGTGGCGCGCTCCCACAGCTCGTGGCTGAGCTGCTGCACCAGGCCCCACAGGCCGGGCTGCAGCCGTTCGACGCCGGGGGTGGCGCGGGCGGCGCCGGCGGCGGCCGACGCGACGTGGACGTCGGCGACCTCACCGAGATTCTCCAGAGGCGTCGTCACAGCTCCTCCTCCGGCCACACGTCGACGATCGTCAGGTCCACGCGGTGCGCGTGCAGGCCGACCTGGCCGGCCAGCGCGGCGGCGAGCCGCCCGCGCACCTCGCCCAGCAGCCCCTCGGCGGGGCCGCTGCCGTAGCGCAGCGACAACGTCATGGCCACGGCGATGGTTCCGGCGCTCCCCGGCTCGACGGTGATGTGGCAGCTGCGGGCCCACACACCCTCCACCGAGTCCGCGGCGAAGCGCAGGACCGCCGCCACGGCCACCTCGGAGACGTCCGCCGGTCCGAGCTCGGCCCCCTCCAGCGCCAGCACGTCACCGCGCCGGGCCTCGGCCCGGACGGCCTGCATGATCCGGCCGAGCAGGGTGGGGGGTGGTTCGGAGGGATCCGCGACGAGCGCCGCGGTGGCCTCCATCAGGTTCTCGAGGCTGCGCCGCGCGGTGGCGCAGTGCTCGCAGGTTCGGGAATGGTCGTCGGTCCGGCCGGCGTCGAGGTCGTCGACGACGTCCTCCACCCACCGTCCGCAGGGAAGCGGGTGACCGTCGATCCGGCTGTTCCCATGGGTCCCTCTGGTCACCGCCACGGTTGCATCATCTCCGCCAGTTGCACACGCGCCCGGGCGAGCCGCCCGCGCACGGATTGGGGGGTCGTGTCGACGAGATCGGCGATCTCGTCGTAGCTGCGGCCGTGGATCTCCCGCAGGAGCCACACCGCCCGCTGTTTCGCCGGCAGCCGCCCCAGTGCGGCCGCCAGTGCCTGCATCTGTTCGTTCGACTCGGCCGAGCGCTCCGGATCGTCCGACGCATCGTGCGACGGCGTGGTCGCCTCGTCCACCTCGGCCGTGGGCTTGCGCGACCGCAGGACGTTGAGACAGCGGTTGGTGGCCGTCTTGTAGAGCCATCCGACGACGGCGACGTCCTCCCGCAGTTCGGGCAGCCGTCGCCACAGGGTCAGGAAGACCTCCTGCGTGACGTCCTCGGCGTCGCCCGAGCTGCCGGTCATCCGCCAGGCGAGCTGGTAGATCCGCCGTTGGTACCGCCCGACCAGTGCCTCGAACGCGCGCAGGTCGCCCTCGCGGGCCCGGCCGACGAGTGTGGCGTCGTCCCACCCGCCGTCCGACGGTGCGGCCTCGGCCACCGCGGAGCCTGTCACCACCTCTAGCTCCCTTCCTCCACAAACGCCCGGACAACTCGACTGCTCTGACACAGGGGAGACACGCGCCGACCACGATCCTCACGGTGGGCCACGTCACTGTGGCACGGCGTGAGGAACGTGGCGTCCCGGTGTCGTCACCGGTGTTCCCGCAACGAGGAACGGACCGTCCACGGAGGAGTAGACATGGCCACGCCGCTCGCCACCCCGCAGGGCACCACCCAGATCGCCGACATCGTCGTCTCGAAGATCGCCGGGCTCGCCGCGCGGGAGGTGCCCGGCGTCCACGCCCTCGGCGGCGCCGCCGCCCGCGCCTTCGGCGCCCTGCGCGAGCGCATCCCCGGTGCCACCACCAACGCCGGCCAGGGTGTCGGCGTCGAGGTCGGCGAGAAGCAGGCCGCCGTGGACCTCGAGCTCGTCGTCTCCTACGGCGCGTCCGTCGTCGAGGTGGCGAAGGCCGTGCGCCGCAACGTGATCGGTGCCCTGGAGCGCATGACCGGCCTCGAGGTCGTCGAGGTCGACATCAACGTCAGCGACGTGCACCTGCCGTCCGACGACAAGGACGAGGACGTCCCGGCCCTGCCCGCGGCCGCCCCGCGCGTGTCGTGACGACCGCGCTCACCCCGACCGGCGCCTCGGTCAGCCTGAGCCCGAACCACCCCGCGAGCGCCTACGGCGGCTTCGGCGCGTTCGTCCTGCCCGGGCTCGACCCGTCGGCGCCCTGATGCCCTCGACCTCGACGACCGGCCACCCCCGCTGCTGCTGCGCGTCGACGCGGCCCGGTCCACTGCCCCGCGGGGCCCGGTGGCTGGCACGATCACGGGCGTGAGTGTGCTCAACGTCGACCTCTACGGGCCCGTGGACGGTCCGCCCGTCCTGGCCCTGCACGGCGGCACCGGGCACTGCCTCCGGTGGCGCCCGCCGGCCGCTGGGCTCCCGGATGTCCGGCTCGTCACCGTCGATCTGCGGGGGCACGGCCGCTCGCCGTCCCGGCCCGCGATCCCCCCGCCCGCCGACCTCCCCACCCTGCTGCCGACAGCCACGAAGGAGGCCTACGTCCACCCGGACTGGGTGGCGCACCTCGGCCCGCTCACGACCGTCCAGGAGTCCGACACGGGCCACGTGGTCTACCTGGAACGCGCGGCCGAGGTGGCGACGGCGATCCGGGCCTTCCCGTGGTGAAGATGGACGACGCCGCCGTCGAGCGGGTGCGCGAGGTCGTCCGCTCGATCCCGCCGGGCGAGACGTCCACCTACGGGGAGGTCGCCGCCCGCGCGGGCATGCCGGGGCGGGCGCGGATGGTGGGCCGGATCCTGGCCGAGGACGGCCACGACATCCCCTGGCACCGCGTCCTGCGCGCCGACGGCACCTGCGCGAAGCACGTGGCACAGGAACAGGCCGCACGCCTGCGCACCGAAGGCATCCTGCTGGTGGACGGTCGCCTCCCCCGCCGCCCCTGACCTCGCAGCCCGTGTGGCGTCCTCGCAGCGCGCCGGCGGGCTGCGAGGAGACCGACGAGCTGCGACGTCAGGCCGTGCGCACCGCGGCCGACAGCGCCGCCTGGTAGCGGGCGGCCACCAGCTCGATCACCGCGTCGTGGTCGGAGATGGGCGCCCCGACCAGGTCGGCGCCGCACGCGTCGAGCTGGCGTTGGAACAGCCCGGGCGCCAGCAGCCACGAGGCCACGGCCACGCGCTTCGCCCCGCCCTCGCGCAGCGACGCGACGGCCTCGCCGACCCGCGGCCCGCCCGTCGCGATCGTGGCCAGGGTGACCGGCGCGCCGAGCAGCCGGCCCAGCCGGCGGGCGGCGGTGGCCCCGTCGGCCTGCGCGTGCGGGTCGCTCGACCCGGCGACGGCCAGCACCACGGCGTCGCCGTCCCGTAGCCCGGCGGCGCGCAGCCGGTCGGCCGCGGCGGCGACCAGCGCCGGATCGGGGCCGAACGTGTCGGCCAGCACCACGTCGGAGCGACCGGTGCCGCCCAGCTGCGCCGGGACGTCCACCCGGACGTGGTAGCCCGCGGCCAGGAACATCGGGACGGCCACGCACGGGCCGGGGAGCTCCGCGAGGGCGTCGGCCGGGGTGGGGTGCCGGACGTCGACGTAGCAGGCCCCGACCCGCACCCCCAGCGCCTCGCGGGCCCGCTGGGCGACGAGCTCGGTGACCACGGCCCCCTCGGGCGCGCGGGTGCCGTGGGCGACGAGCAGCAGGCTGGGCACAGTGTTCATCGACCGGCCCTGACAAGCAGGTCGGTCACCGGCTGTCCCCGTGCAGGCAGTGCCCCCCGACCGGGGCCGGGCCCGCGGCGGGGTCGAGCGCGAGCCGGTAGCCGCGCTTCACGACGGTCTGCACGAGCCGGGATTCTCCCAGGGCCGAGCGCAGGCGCGTCATCGCCGTCTCCACCGCGTGCTCGTCGTTGCTGGTGCCGGGCAGCGCACGCAGCAGCTCGGCGCGGGTGACCACCCGCCCGGGCCGCCGGGCCAGCACCCGCAGCAGCGCCATCCCGGCGGGTGGCACCGGGCGCAGCACCCCGTCGACGAGCACGGCGTGCCCGCGCAGCTCCAGCCAGTGGCCGGCCACCGGGAGCCGCCGGGCCCGCGCGGGCATCTCGGACTCCAGCTTGCGCACCATGGCCCCGAGCCGGGAGCGCTCGGGCTGCACGGTGGGGATGTCGAGCGCTTCCAGCGGTGCGGCGGTGACGGGCCCGACGCACAGCGCCAGCACCGGGCCGCACATCGCCGCGACGAGCTCGTCGCGCAGGCCGCGCTCGGCGGCCCGGGCCAGCAGGCTCGCGGCGGCGGGGGCGCTGGTGAACGCGAGCACGTCGACGCAGCCGCCGAGCACGGTGTCGGTGAGGCGGTCGAGCGGCCCGATGTCGACGGGCGGGGCCCAGCGGTAGACCGGCACCTCGATCACCTCGGCGCCCGCCACCTGCAACGCCTCGACGACGTCGGGCAGCGGCTCGCCGTGCAGCTGCACCGCGATGCGGGAGCCCTCGACGCCGGCGGCGAGCAGGTAGTCGAGCACCTCGGCCGAGGACTCCGACGGCGGTGACCACGCGTCCACCAGCCCGGACGCGCGGATCGCGCCGCGTGCCTTCGGGCCGCGGGCGATCAGCTTCCCCGAGCCCAGGGCGGCCAGCAGGTCCTCACCGATGCCCCACCCGTCGGCGGCCTCCACCCAGCCGCGGAAACCGATGCCGGTGGTGGCCACGGTGATGTCCGGGGGCTGGGCGATGAGGCCGCGGGTGGCGGCGAGCAGGTCGGTGTCGTCGGCCAGCGCGACGATGCGCAGCGCGGGCCCGTGCAGCACGGCCGCGCCGCGGCGCTCCATCATCGTGCCGAGCTCCTCGGCCCGGCGCGCGGCGGTGACGCCGACGGTGAACCCCGCGAGGGGTGGGACGGCGGTCGTGGTGGTGGCGGCGTCAGTGGTGGTCACGGCAGTCGTCACGGTATCCCGATCTGGACGCGGCCGTCCGTGATGCGCACCGCATACACGGTGACGCTCACCCCGTCGGCGTCGAGACAGCGGCCGTCCAGCAGGCTGAACGACTCCTTGTAGACGGGCGACGCGACGGTGGGCACCCCGCCCCTGTCGCCGACGATGCCGCGCGAGAGCACCGCGGCCCCGGAGATCGGGTCGATGTTGTCCACGGCGTGCAGCCCGCCGTCGTGGGTGCGGAAGATCGCGACCTGCCGCCCGTCCACGAGCGCGGCGGCCCCGCGTTCGGGCAGCAGCCGCGCGAGGTCGCAGACGTCGTGCCAGCGCAGATCCGGGACGACGGTGGTCATCGGTCGGCCCCGGCCGGGTCGTGCGCGGTTATCGGTGCCCCGGCACCGATAACCGCGCACGGGCGGCGGAGCCGCAGCTCTGTGGGCTGGCGCACTCCCGGCGCAGGCAGGGGCACCGGCTGGCCGCGCTCCCTGACCACCTCGATCGTCGCGTCGGGGGTGTCCGGTGCGTTGACGAACGACACGAACCGCGCCAGCTTCTCCTCGTCCTCCAGCACCCCGCGCCACTCGTCGGCGTAGCTGCCGACGTGCTTCTCCATGGCCGCCTCCAGGTCCGCGCAGATGCCCAGGGAGTCCTCGACGACGACGGCGCGCAGGTGCTCGAGCCCGCCCTCGAGCGACTCGATCCACGACGCCGTGCGCTGCAGCCGGTCGGCGGTGCGGATGTAGAACATGAGGAACCGGTCGATGATCGTCACGAGCTGCTCGGTGTCGAGGTCGGACGCGAGCAGCTCCGCGTGGCGCGGGGTGAACCCGCCGTTGCCGCCGACGTAGAGGTTCCAGCCCTGCTCGGTGGCGATGATGCCGAAGTCCTTGCTGCGCGCCTCCGCGCACTCGCGCGCGCAGCCCGAGACGCCGGACTTGAACTTGTGCGGCGCCCGCAGGCCCCGGTAGCGCAGCTCCAGCGCGACGGCGAGCCCCACGGAGTCCTGCACGCCGTAGCGGCACCACGTGGTGCCCACGCAGGACTTGACCGTGCGCAGCGCCTTGCCGTAGGCGTGCCCGGACTCGAACCCGGCGTCGACGAGCCGCCGCCAGATCGCGGGGAGCTGCTCCACGCGGGCGCCGAACATGTCGATGCGCTGACCGCCGGTGATCTTCGTGTAGAGCCCGAAGTCGCGGGCCACCTCGCCGATCGTGATCAGCTGGGCCGGGCTCACCTCGCCGCCGGGCAGCCGCGGCACCACCGAGTAGGTGCCGTTGCGCTGCAGGTTGGCGAGGAAGTGGTCGTTGGTGTCCTGCAGGGCGGCCTGCTCGCCGTCGTGGACGTGGCCGGTCCCGAGCGAGGCCAGGATCGACGCGATGGCGGGCTTGCATATGTCGCAGCCCCGCCCGCGGCCGAAGCGGTCGACGAGCTCGGAGAACGTCCGGATCCCGGTGCCCGCCACCACCTCGAACAGCTCGGCGCGGCTCTGCCCGAAGTGCTCGCACAGGGCCTTCGAGACCTCGACGCCCTCGGTGGCGAGAACCTTCTTCAGCAGGGGGACGCAGGATCCGCAGCTGGTGCCGGCCCGGGTGCAGGCCTTCAGCGCGGGAACATCGTGCGCCCCGCCGGCGATCGCCGAGGTGATCGCGCCCTTGGTGACCGCGTTGCAGGAGCAGATCTGCGCCGAGTCGGGCAGGGCGTCGGCCCCCAGCTCCACGCCTCCGGGCGCGATCATCGCCGCGGGGTCGGCGGGCAGCGGGGAACCGACGAGCGGGCGCAGCGACGCGAATCTCGACGCATCGCCGACCAGCACCCCGCCGAGCAGCGTCCGCGCCCCATCGACGAGCTCTCCGCTGTCGCTCCGAGCAGGTCCGCTGACCACGAGCTTCGAGTACGTGCCCGCCACGGGGTCGTCGACCACCACCTCCAGCGCACCCGGCGTGGCGGCCTGGGCGTCACCGAAGCTGGCCACGTCGACGCCGAGCATCTTGAGCTGCGTGGACATGTCCAGCTCGGCCGGCGTCATCGTGGCCTGACCGCCGAGCAGCCGGTCGGCCACGACCTCCGCCATCGCGTAGCCCGGCGCGACCAGCCCGTACGTGCGCCCCTCCAGCGCGGCGACCTCACCGATCGCCCACACGTCCTCGTCGGAGGTGCGGCAGCGGTTGTCCACGAGCACCCCGCCGCGCTCGCCCAGCGCCAGCCCGGCCGCGCGGGCCAGTGCGTCGGCGGGCCGGATGCCGGCGGAGAACACGACGAGGTCGGCGTCGAGCTCGACGCCGTCGGAGAGGGTGGCCGTGAGCCGGCCGCGGTCGGGCGCGACCGCGGTCACCGACACCCCGCACCGCACCGCCAGGTCCGACGACTCGACGAGCCGCCGCAGCAGCGCCCCGCCGCCCTCGTCGACCTGCACGGGCATGAGCCGCGGCGCGATCTCCACCACCTGCGGCGAGAGCCCGAGCCGCCGCAGCGCCCGCGCCGCCTCCAGCCCGAGCAGCCCGCCCCCGACGACGACGGCCGAGCGACGTCCGGGACCTGGTCGGGCCACGGCGGCCTCCGCGGCCGCGGTGATGGCGTCGAGGTCGTCGAGGGTGCGGTAGACGAAGCAGCCGGGCAGGTCCCTTCCCGGCACCGGCGGCACGAACGGCACCGAGCCGGTGGCCAGCACCAACGCGTCGTAGGACAGCGTGCGCCCTGACGCGGTGCGCACCCGCCGGGCGGCCCGGTCGATCGCGACGGCGGGGTCGCCCAGGTGCAGCTGCACCCCCAGCTCGGGCAGCGTCAGCTCGTCGGCCGTCGTGCCGTCGACGTAGGACGAGAGCGCCACCCGGTCGTAGGCCGGGCGCGTCTCCTCCCCGAGGACGGTGACGTGCCACTCGCGCCGGGTGTCCCGCTCCCGCAGCGCCTGGACGAGCCGGTGCCCGACCATCCCGTTGCCGATGACGACGAGCTGTCTGTTCACGCGAGCGACGGTAGGCAGACGGGATTACGGACGGACGGCCCACCGTGACACCGACGTAACGCAGCCCGCACATCGCCGGGCCACCAGCGTGAGCCCCCCACGACGAGCCGCTTCGTGACCCTGCGTCACCGCGTTGTGCGAGCCGGAAATTTGCGATCGCGAACGGTCAGACGCCGACGAGGGCCTTGCGCGGGTGGGTGTGCTCGGCCTCGGCCGGCAGCGGCCGCAGGTAGACCACGTAGGTGACCACGATGCACACGACGTAGAACGCGAGGAACGACCAGAACGCCGGGTCACCGCTCTTCGCCGTGAGGAACGACTGGCGGAGGGCCAGGTTGATCAGCAGCCCGCCCAGCGCCCCGACGGCCCCGGCGATGCCGATCACCGCACCGGAGATGCGCCGGGCCCGGCCCAGCTCCGTGGTCTCGTTCTCGCCCAGCGCGATCGCCGACCGCGCCCTGCCCCGGAAGATCGCCGGGATCATCTTGTACGTCGAGCCGTTGCCGATGCCGGTGAGCACGAACAGGATCACGAAACCGGTGGTGAACAGCGCCAACGACTTCATCCCCGACGCCGCGATGATGATCAGCGTGGCCACGGCCATCGCCACGAAGTTCCAGAACGTCACCCGCGCGCCGCCGATCCGGTCGGCGAGCCGCCCTCCCACCGGGCGGATCAGCGAGCCCAGCAGCGGCCCGATGAACGTGACGGCGGCGGCCTGCAACGGGGTGCGGCCGAACTGGTTCTGCAGCACCAGCCCGAATGCGAAGCCGTAGCCGATGAACGAGCCGAACGTGCCGATGTAGAGGAACGACATCACCCAGGTCTGGCCCTGCCGGAGCGCCTCGGTGAACGAGCCGGTGTCGTTGCGGACCGCGGAGATGTTGTCCATGTACACCGCCGCCAGCACGGCGGCGATCACGATCAGCGGGATGTAGACGCCCAGCAGGATCCGCGGCGCGCCCGTGCCGGCCGTCGAGATGACGAGCAGCCCGATCAGCTGGATCACCGGCACGCCCAGGTTGCCACCGCCTGCGTTGAGCCCCAGCGCCCAGCCCTTGCGACGCTCCGGGAAGAACGTGTTGATGTTGGTCATCGACGAGGCGAAGTTCCCGCCGCCGACCCCACCGATGGCCGCCACGAGCAGGAACGTCGTGTACGAGGTGCCCGGGTGCATGACGATCGCGGCGAGGATCGTCGGGACCAGGAGCATCAGCGCCGAGACGATCGTCCAGTTGCGGCCGCCGAACCGGGCCACCGCGAACGAGTAGGGCAGCCGCAGAAACCCGCCCACCAGCGTGGGCACCCCGACCAGGAAGAACTTGTCAGCTGCGCTGAACCCGTAGTCGTTGCCCATGAACAGCACGAGCACCGACCACAGCGACCAGATCGAGAACCCGATGTGCTCGCTGAGGATGGAGAACCACAGGTTCCGGTTGGCGATCCTCGCGCCGGTCCGCTCCCAGAACGTGGTGTCCTCCGGGTTCCAGTTCTCGATCCAGCGGCCGCGCAGGAACGACCGGCCGTTCCCGGTCTCTACGTCCGTGGTGGTCACTGGCGTCCTCCTGCGTTCGTCTCCGATGTCGGAGGGGGACGCTAGGCAGGGGCCGTTACCGGTTGGTCGGATCTGTGTGACGGCGGAGCAAAAGCGTGCTCACCGGTGGGGGCACCGCATGTGAGATCTACAGCTGGGCGCTGACCAGGCCCGCCGCGCGTTCCAGACCCGCGAGCGTGGACGCCGAGGCCTCGGGGTGCTGGGCGTGCAGGGCGAGCCGGTGCAGCACGGCGCGCAGGAGCATCTGGGGCCACTCGTCGAGGTGCGACCACCGCTGGATCATCGCGTCGTCGGCCCCGCCCCAGGCCAGGGCGTCGACCACCACCACGGCGGCCGCCCACTCCTTGGGCCGCCAGCACGGCACGAGGTCGATCAGCGCCGGCACGCCCTCGTCGTCGAACAGGACGGCGCCGAACAGCTCCGGGTGCACCACCTGCGCCGCGACGCGGACGGGGGTGCGGTAGGCCGCGAGCTGCCAGTACAGGTCGCCACCCGCCGACGGCTTCAGGCTGAGCTTGCGCTCCCCGAACGCGCCGGCGGCCGAGCGGGTCAGCATGTCGTCGCGGTCGTCGAGGACCCGCGGACGCTGGACGTGCGCGGTGGCCGCGTGCAGACGCATCCCGGCCTCCACCACGGCGTCGTAGCGCGGCTCGAGCGTGCCCGGCACGAACCGGCTGGCCGCCCACCCCGCCACGATCCAGCGGCCGTCCGACGACCGCACCGGCCGGGCGAGCCGCAGGCCGTCGACCTCCAGCCCGTCCAGGACACCCGCGGACCAGGCCGCCACGGCGTTGTCGGAGACCGGACGGATCAGCACGTCACCGCAGTGCCACGCCCGGCGCCCCGCCCACACCACGGGCCGTGGTTCCAGGTCCTTGACGCCGAAGGCCGTGCGGACGTGCGGCGGGAGCGCGGTGCCTGCCTCGCCGGCGGGCAGACGGACGGGAGCAGCGGTCACCCCCGGGACGCTACCTGCGCCCGCCGCCCGATCGGGTCTGCCACGCGGGACGAAGGGTCGTGGGCTCCGGAGTCAGTTGGACCGGTCGGAGCCTGCGGAGTAGTCCGTGGAGCTGCCGGAGCCGGACCAGTCGGACGAGCTGCGCGAACCGGAACCGGACGAGTCGGAGCTCGCCGAACCCGAGCCGGACGAGCTGTCCGAGCTCCACGAGCCGCCCGGGTCGGAGATGCCACCCGAGCTCGACGAGCCACCCGAGCCGGACGACGTGCCGGATCCCGACCTGCTCGACGTGCCCGAGCCCGACGAGCCCGAGCCGGACTTGTCCGAACTCGACGTACCCGAGCCCGACGTGCTCGAGCGCGACGTGTTCGAGCCCGACGTGCTCGACTGGCTCGACGTGCTCGGCTGGCTCGACGTGCCGGAACTCGACGAGCTCGAGTACGCCGTGCCACCCGACGATGTCCTCGAGGATCCGTCGCCGCTCGAGGAGCTGCGGGAGCTCTGCTCATGCGTGGAGCCGGAGTCGTCCACCACCGTCGTCGTCAGGTGGGTCGGCGTCTTGCGTGACGAGGACTGCGAGCCCGAGGATGGGGAGCCCGAGGACTTCACGGTCGTCGTCGACGCACCCGCCTGCTCCGCGTACTGGGTCGCCGCCTGCCGCAGCGCCGACTCCATCGCGGGGGCGGCTGCCTCCCCGCCCGGGACGGAGCTGACGATGGCCATCGCCATCTCGGCGCCGGGCATCGACCCGGCGAGATCGCCACCGGTGCGCGCGGGCGTCGCCGCCGGGGCGCTCCTGGCGGGCGCGCTCCTCGGGGTCGGCGACCGCCCGGCCCCGTCGTCCGCAGCGGGCTTCGCCGCCGCGCTCTGCTCCGGCTTGTTCTCCTTCTGGGAGCTCTTCTTCGGGGAGCTCTCCTTCGGGGTGCTCTCCTTCTGGCCCTTCCCGCCGCCGACCAGCCCATCGACGGCACCACCCAGGGTGTCGACGGCCTTCCCGACCGGTCCCTTCGGCTGCTCGGCGGGCTTGTCCGCAGCAGGCTTGTCGGCGGCAGCCTTGTCCGCGGCTGCCGGCTTCGTCTCCTGCTTTCCGGCGCCCAGCACGCCGCCGACGGTGTCGGCGACCTTCCCGACCGGGCCCCGGGACCGATCACCGGTGTTCGGGTCCGGCTTCCCGCCGCCCAGCGCCCCGTCCACCGTGTCGACGACCCCGCCGACCGGCCCCTTCGGTGCCGCCGCAGGCCGCGGCTCGGACCGGCGCTCGGCCGACTCGTCGCGGGGACCACGTGGGTCGGGCGGCGCGCTCGTGGTGGTGGCCTGGCGCTCCTGGCCCTGCTCCCCCTCGCGGCCGCTGGCCAGCACCTCGGGACGGCGCGGGCCGGGCGTCGGCGACGTCGGCCGTCCACCGTCGCGCCCACCGTTGTGGATGACGTCCAGCACCTTCTCGCTGACGACGGTGGTCTGCTGGCCGTCGTCGGGCAGCGGCGCTCTGGCCGCCTTCTCGACGTTGCCCTCGATGCCCGCCAGCTCCAGCTTCTTCGCGTCGCGCTGGCGGATCCGCAGGTCACGCTGTTCCTGCAGGGCGGCGAGCGCGGACGCCTCGTCGGGCGAGGTGACGGCGCCCGTGGTGGGAGCGTCCTTCAACGCCTTCTCGACCGCATCGAGGTTCTGCTCGGACAGCTCCAGGTCGGCCTTCGTACGGGCGAGCGCCCGGTAGGTGTCGAGCTGCGACTGCAGGGCCGCCTTGCGCCGTTCCAGCAGCGCCTTGCGGTCCATCAGCTCGGCGACCGCGGCGGGCGTGCCCACCGTGGCGTGCTCCGGCATGGCGTTCCACGCGGCCTCGGTCTGCGCGATGGTGTCGAGCTGCCTGTCGACCGAGGTCAGCGTGACCTGGGCCCGGGCCGCCCAGCCGTCGGAGGACTCGCCCTGCGGCGTCTGCGCGACGGGCCCGGCGACCTCGGTGGACTGCGACGACGTGACGGCGTAGCCGCCCGCGAGGATCCCCGCCGCGCCGATCACGGCGATGGCGCGGCGGCGGCGCGGGAGGCGGTCACCGAGCCGGGCCGCGAGGCCGCGACCCGCCGGCGACACCGCGCGCGGAGCCGGCACCCGGACGGTCCGCTCGGGTTCGGCGTGCGCCGCCGAGGGCCGCACGAGGACGGGTTCGGGGTCGGGCTCCCGCAGCCAGGGGAGGGTCTCGGCGAGCCGCTCCTGCTGGTCGGGCTGCATCGACGCCCGGCGGGCGTGCCGGGCCGCGGCGCGATGGGCGGCCGTGCAGTAGCGGCGTGCGGGACGCCCCGGGATGTCGTCGATCGGTACGTCGCAGCCAGGCAGCGCGCATCGCCGTACGTAGTCGTCCACCTGTGCGACCCCCCTGACGGGTGACCCGTCTTGATCTTCCGGGAGGGGAACGGTACCCGCGTCCACGGGAGGTTGTCACTGCTCCAATTGGACCGATACCCCTGGTCAGCGTCACGCTGCGTGCTGTTCGGAAGATCTTGTGACGGACCGTGAGCGGCGGCGGGACGACATGAGGATGGCGTGACGGACGAACGGCACTCCCGTCGCAACCGGGCGACGGGAGTGCCGTTCATCGGGTGGTTCGGTGGGGGGTCAGTAGGTGGGGAGGCTCTTGTCCACCTGGTTCGCCCACGCCAGCACGCCGCCCTGCACGTGCACCGCGTCCTTGAAGCCGGCCTTGTGCAGCGCCGCCAGGGCGTCGGCGCTCCGCGCGCCGGACTTGCAGTGCAGCACCACCGGCCTGTCCTGCGGGATCTCCGAGAGCGCCTCGCCCGAGAGGATGCGGTCCTTCGGGATCAGCACCGAGCCCGGGATCTTGACGATCTCGTACTCGTGGGGCTCGCGGACGTCGATCAGGGCGAAGTCCTTGCCCGAGTCGATCATGTCCTTGAGCTCGACGGCCGTGATGGTGTGGCCGGCGGCGGCGTCCTGCGCCTCGTCGGACACCACGCCGCAGAACGCCTCGTAGTCGATCAGCTCGGTGATCTTCGTGGCCTCGGGGTCCTTCCGCAGCCTGATCGTGCGGTAGGTCATGTCGAGCGCGTCGTAGACCATCAGGCGGCCGAGCAGCGTCTCGCCGATGCCGGTGATCAGCTTGATGGCCTCGTTGACCATGATCGAGCCGATCGACGCGCACAGCACGCCCAGCACGCCGCCCTCGGCGCAGGACGGCACCATGCCGGCGGGCGGAGCCTCGGGGTAGAGGTCGCGGTAGTTGAGGCCCTGGCCGTTGGGCGCGTCCTCCCAGAACACCGACGCCTGGCCCTCGAACCGGTAGATCGAGCCCCACACGTACGGCTTGCCCAGCAGGACGGCGGCGTCGTTCACCAGGTAGCGCGTGGCGAAGTTGTCGGTGCCGTCGAGGATCAGGTCGTAGTCGCGGAAGATGTCGAGCACGTTGTCGGCCTCGAGCCGCACCTGGTGCAGCCGGACATCGACGAACGGGTTGACCTCGTTGATGGAGTCCCGCGCCGACTCGGCCTTCGGGCGCCCGATGTCGGACTGCCCGTGGATGACCTGGCGGTGCAGGTTGGACTCGTCGACCTCGTCGAACTCCACGATGCCGAGCGTGCCCACCCCGGCGGCGGCCAGGTAGAGCAGGGCGGGGCTGCCGAGCCCGCCGGCGCCCACCACCAGCACCTTCGCGTTCTTCAGCCGCTTCTGACCGGTCATTCCCACGTCGGGAATGATGAGGTGACGGCTGTAGCGGGCCACCTCGTCCTTGGTCAGTTCGGCGGCCGGCTCCACGAGCGGCGGAAGCGCCATCTTCAAAGCTCCTCGAATCGACTCCACGTACGTGCCCGCGTCAACGCGGACCCGGTGCAGGATCTTCCCAGGTTCCGGCGGCGACCCAACTACCCTCGGACACCCAACGTCCTTCGGCGACGGAGTCCCACATCCCGGCGACGGCCCGCGCGACCGCGTCCGGGGCCTCGATCTGCGCCACGTGCCCGACGCCGGGCAGCACCAGCAGCTTCCCGCCGACCGCGGCGGCGGTGCGGGCACCCAGCCGGGGGTTGACGAGCCGGTCGCGGTCCCCCCAGACGACGAGGGTGGGCACGCGGACCCGGGCCGCCACCGTCCACAGCGACGCCCCGCGCAGCCAGCCCGCCAGCATCGCCTTGCTCGTGCGCTCCACGGCCTCGCCGGCCCAGGGCTGGTGGGCCCGCATCTCGAACTCGGCGGCAGCCTCGGCGAGCCGGTGCTCGGGCGCGAGACCCGGGTCGCCGAAACACAGCCGCACCACGTTCTCCGCGCGCTGGCGGTAGCTGACGGCGGCGAGCTCGGCGCGGGCGCGGCGCCCGACGCGGCCGGGCAGCATCGCGAGCGCCATCCGGGGGTCGGACATCCGCCGCGGGTCGGGCCTGCGGTCGGGCATGGCCGGCGACACCAGCGTCAGCGTGCGCACCAGCTCCGGACGGCGGGCGGCCACCGTCATCGCGACGGTGCCGCCCAGCGAGTTGCCCAGCAGGTGCACCGGGCGGCCCCGACCGGCGAGGAAGCACAGCAGGGCGTCGGCGTGGCCGGACGGCGAGAAGTCCGTGGTCGGCGTCGGCCGGGTGAGCCCGAACCCGGGCAGGTCGACGGCGGTGCCCGCGGCGCGGGTGCCGAGCAGGCCCGCGAGGTCGGTCCAGTTGGTGCCCGATCCCGACAGCCCGTGGACGTAGACGGCGGGGGTGCCGTCCGGACCCGGGGTCTCACGCACGTGCAGCGTCACGCCGCCTGCGGTGATCTCCCGGCCCGGCCACGGTGCCCAGCGCTCGTCGCGCACCGGCAGGCTGGCCGGGTCGGCCAGGGGAACCTCGGCCGGGGAGGTTGCCGGCGGGCGAACGGCGAACGACATCAGGGAGACCACCCGTCGAGCATGACCCGAACGGGCGCGCCTTCGCCAGTGACGGTGACCCGAATCTTGCTGCCGCACCGTCCCGGCTGTTACCCTCGGTAACACTCATGACAGGAGGCCGGGTGCCCGACGAGACCCCGCCGGCGTCCGAGCGCGCCGAGGCACTGGTGAACCAGGCAGGCCGGTTCGCGCGCTGGGCCACGAAGGCCGGCGCCGAGTTCGCCCGCGGCCTGCCGGGCGCGGCCGCCGTGGAGACCGAGCTGCAGCAGCTGGAACGCACGGTGCTCGGCGAGCTGCGCCGCCGGCTCGACAACGTCGATCCGCTGCACGACGGCCGGGCCACGTCCGACACCGAGGGCGAGCCGACGCTGCGCACGGCGGCCACGGCCCCGCCCAAGCAGACCGAGCCGCTGCGCGTGGCGATGGCGGAGCTGCTGCTGCGCTCCATCGAGCAGACGAGGCAGCGCGCCCGCGAGTACCTCTACCTGGCGATCCTGCGCCAGCTGCTGCCCGACGAGGCCCGGATCCTCTCCGCGCTCGCCGACGGCAGCGCCTACCCGCTGCTGCACGTCGACTGCCGCACCGGCGTCACCGGCACCCGGCGCGTGCTGTCCAACGCCTCCACGGTCGGACGGGCCGCGGGAGTGGCCGTTCCGGCATCGGTGCCGCGCTACCTCGCCCGCCTGCTGCACCTCGATCTCGTCGAGGTCGGCGAGATGGACCCGACGCTGGCCGTGCAGTACGACATCTGCCTCACCGACGAGCTCGTGCGCGAGGCCGAGGACGCCGCCCGCGCCGACGGCCGGGCGCGGATCGTGCGCCAGACCCTCCGGATGTCCGCGCTCGGGCGTGAGCTGTGGGACGCCTGCCATCCCCACGACGAGCAGATCTGGACCGAGCCGGGGCCCGACCTGCCGCCCGCCCCGGAGCCCGATCCCGAACCCGAGGTCCACCTGCCCGCCGTCACCGTGCCGTGGGAGGTGCCGGCCGACCACGGGCCGGCCACCAACGGCCAGTAGATGACTGATTCCGAGGTCGATGGTCGGTGGCCGTGGGCCCAGCTCACGGCCACAGGTCCTGTTCGTGAACAGGACCCGGTGTGGGGACGGCCGGTCTTGGCGCCGGCCAGCCGGCTGCACGTGCCAGGTCGCGATCAGGCGTAGGCCCGGAAGAACCGGTGCGGCCGCCGCCGTGGCCGTGCTCGATGTATCCCGGGCGGGTCTGTGCGGCGGTCGCCCGCGAGCGGCCGCATCCGACCGGCCCCACGTCAGCTGGTCCCCGCACCGAACACTCAGATCACCCTGTCGTGCCCGGCCCTGTACTCGGAACCCACCTCAGCCCCGCGGTCGGACCTGACCCTGCACCCCCGGCGACTCAACCCCCAGGCAACACCGAAAGTGTCCTGAACTGCGCAAACACGTAGCAATCGCACGTCTGTTCGACTAGAATCAAGGCATGCCCACCGGCCGGCTGGCTCCCGCGCAGCACCTCCTCACCGAGGCCCTCGACACGCTGGACCATGCCGCCGGCCCGGCCGCCGGGGACACCGAGATGCTCTCCGTTCTCACCGTCTGCGAAGGCGCCGCACGCCGGCTCGACCTGATCGCCGTCCACACCGTCGCCGCCCTGCAACGCCGCGGGGTGTTCGCCGACCGCGGTTACAAGAACCCGATCGGTGCGGTCGCGGACCTGCTGGGCTGCGAGTGGGCCGACGCCCGCCGCCGCGTCCTGGGCGCGCAGCAGGTGTGCCAGCGTGTCGGGCTCGACGGCACCGTGCTCCCACCCCGGCTGCCCGCCACCGCCGCGGCGTTCGAGGACGGCCGGATCGGGCTGCGTCACGTCGAGGTGATCGGCAAGGTGCTGGGCACCGACGCCGCCGCCCGGCTCGCACCGCAGATATGGGCCGAGGTCGAGACCATCCTCGCCGGACAGGCCGTCGAGACCAGCCCCACCCCGTTGCTGTCGATCGGGACCGCGATGGTCGATGCCCTCGACGCCGACGGTCCCGAACCCGACGACCGCCCCACCCCCCAGGTCAACGAACTCCACGTCCGCCGCCACCGCGGCGGGCCGGGAGGGCGGATCACCGGCCGGTTCGACGACGCCGCCCTGTTCGACACCGTCGCCACCGCCCTCGACGCCCACTCCACCCCCGTGACCGGCGACGACCAACGCACCACCCCGCAACGCCAGGCGGAAGCGCTCGCCGACCTCTGCACCCAGGTCCTGACCCACGGGGAGATACCCGACCGTGGTGGCCACCGACCCCACCTGAACGTGATCATCCGGTTGGAGGACCTGCAGCAGCGGGCCCGCGCGGCGATGCTCGACTTCGGCGGCACCCTGACGCCGGAGTCGCTGCGGATGCTGGCCTGCGACGCGGGAGTCGTGCCGGTCGTGATGAACGGCACCGGTCAACCGCTGGACGTCGGCCGGCTCACCCGGGTCATCCCCGACGGGATCCGCCGCGCCGTCGCCGCCCGCGACAGCGGCTGCGCCCGCTGCGGGCGGCCGCCGTCGTGGTGCGAGATCCACCATGTCCTCGAATGGGAGAACAACGGACCCACCTGCATCGACAACTGCGTGATGTTGTGCCGGCCCTGTCACCGGCTGATCCACCACTCCGACTGGCAAGTGCGGATGGACGGTGGGCGTCCGGAGTTCATCCCGCCCGGCTGGATCGACATCGAGCGAAAACCGCGACAACGCCCCATGGTCCACCTCCTCGACATCGCCTGACCAGACGACACGCTCGCCTGCTGGTCGAGGCGCGCGCACCCGCAGCTGCCCGGGGCCGCCCCGGACCCGCAGCACGTGAGGCGCTGCTGCGCGCCGATCACCTGACCCAGCGACCCGAGCTGGTCTCTGGTCGTCGCCGCCCACGCCCGCCACTACTACCGGCGAACCTCGGCGTTCAGCACCCGGCGATCACGACCCGCGAGCCCAGGTGAAAGGAGTGTCGCGGCCGGCGACCGGGACGCGGAGATCCCCCGACACCAACCCGGCCCCGGTGACCTCCCCGGCGCCCGGGCAACCGGACAGCTCGGGTTCGCGCGCAACCGGCGCGTCACCGGGCCGCGTCACCGGGCCGCGTCACCGGGCCACCGCAGCCGACGTTCCGCCCCGCCCCCACCCACCCGCCGCGCCGGGCACCAGGACGTACTTCGGCAGCCACACCACCTGACTCATCGCGAACCTGCACGACTGCCCCCGAGCCCCGCACCTCTACGCACCGCCCACGCCCACCACCCCCAGCACCGCCGAGCTGCTGAGACGACGAGCTCCGACAGCCCGGCCGCGGTCCAATGGCGCACCGTCCGGTGTCGCATCGTGGCCGCATCACCGCACCGCTGACCAACAAGCGTGGCCTCCGAGCGGTCGATAGCCACCCGCTATCAGGTACCGATCTTGGACGGCCCGGCCCGCAGTTGGTTGCATCGCGGTGTGACCACATCCAGCGTCCACGGCCGGTACCGCGTCGAATCCGTCGAGTTCCCCAGCGGCGGAACGACGCTGCGCGGCAACCTGTACGTACCCGCGGACCTCGACGAGGCGTCCGGCGCCGTGCCGATCCTCGGCCCCTACTGCTACGTCAAGGAACAGGCCCCCGTCCAGTACGCCACCCGCCTCGCCGACGAGGGCTTCGTCGCGCTCGCCTTCGACGCCCGCCACCACGGCGCGAGCGAGGGCGAACCCCGCCGCTACGAGGACCCGCACACCAAGGTCGCCGACCTGCGCGCCGCCCTGGATTTCCTCACGACCCGGCCCGAGGTCGACCCGTCGCAGCTCGCCGCCGTCGGGGTCTGCGAGGGCTCCTCGGAGGTGTTGCGCGCCGCCGTTGACGACGACCGGCTGACCGCCGTGGCCACCATCAGCGGCCACTACCGCGACCACGGCAACGACATCGCACTGATGGGCGGGATGGCTCTGATGAACGGCGACGTCGAGACCGCCGAGATCGCCGACCGGCTCGAGGCCCGCCGCGCCCGCGGACAGGCCGCCCGCGCGCGGTTCGAGGCCACGGGGGAGGTGGAGTACCTACCGATCATCGACCCGGTGCGTACCGATGTCGCACTGCCCTGGAAGCCGATCTGGGACTGGTACCACGGCTGGGCCGACCGCGGGATCTGGGAGAACCGCTACGCCGTGATGAGCGACGAGCCCTACCTCGACTTCGAGTCGCTGTCCGCCGCCGAGGAACTCACCACCCCGCTGCTGATGGTGCACGCCGACAACAGCGACGGCCCCGACAGCGCGCGGCGCCACTTCGCCGCGGTCCGCGGCACCGACAAGCACCTCGCGTGGCAGGGCTCCAACGACCACTTCCAGTACTACGAGGATCCCGCGGTCATCGACACCGCCGTCGGGCTTGCCGCCGCATGGTTCCGGGACCACCGGTGACCGTCGCCGACCTCGATGCGCTGCAGGCCGCCGTGGACTCCCGGCCGCTGCTCGACACCTTCGCGCCGGTCCGCCGCGCCACCGAGTCGCACCGCCGCCGGCACGGCTGCTGGGCCTACTCCTACGCGGACGGCACCGTGCTCGGCGCCGTCGCGGCCCGGGTGCGGCCCGCCGCGGTGCTCGAGCTGGGCACTGCGCTGGGCTACACCGCGTGCTGGTGGGCCACCGGTGGCGGGCACGTCGACACCGTCGAGAACGATCCCGAGCACGTCCGGCTCGCCCGTGTGCAGATCGGGGGCGTCGGGCTGGCCGGGAGGGTCACCGTCCACGAGGGCGACTTCGACGCCGTCCTCCCGTCCCTGCCCGGGCCGTACGATCTCGCGTTCTTCGACGGCTACGCACCGAGCCCGGCGCTGCTCGCCCGGCTGCAGGCGCTGGTCACACCGGGCGGGCTGCTCGTCACCACCAACCTCGATCTCGGCACGGGCGACTTCCGCGGCGTGCTGTCCACCTCACCGGACTGGCGCACCCGTTTCCTCGACGGCGACACGGCCGCGAGCATCCGCGTCCAGGGCGAAGCGTGACGTCGTCACCGCAACCCGACCGGACCGCCGCGTCCGCGGTCCACGACCTCACGCACCGCGGACACCAGCGCCGCCGCATCGGCGCGCGGCACCTCGCCGCGGTGCACCGCGAGCAGCTCGAGCTGCTCGCCGTCCTCCATCGTTCCCGCGCACACGCCGGGCGGTACCGGGACCCAGGGCGAAGTGAACGTCCCGCCCACGCCCGCAGCCACCAGGGCCAGCTGACCGGACAGCGTGGTGGCCTCCGCGACGACGTGCACCCGCACCCCGCGTCGCTCGAACCGCGCCGCCATGTCCTCCCGGTACTGCCGGCTGGCCGAGGGCATGATCCACGCCAGGTCGTCGAGCGCCGACCACCGCCACGGTGACTCCTCGTCCGGAGCCAGCCGTCGCGGGAGCGCCACGGTGACCGGACGCCGGTCCAGGACCGTGGCCCGCAGCCCGTCGAGCGCGCCGGTCTCCGCGGTGCGGTAGCAGAACCCGACGTCCAGGTCCCCGGCCAGCAGCCCCTGGACCAGCACCCCGAGCGAGCTCTCCCGCAGCGTGGTCTCGACCCCGAGCGCCCGCACCCTCGACGACGCGGCCGCCACGGGGACGACGTACGAGGCCAGCGACGACAGCAACCCGACACGCAGGACCGCGCCCGACATGTGGGAGCGCGCGAAGTCCTCCACGGCGGCGTCGAGCTGGCGTACCGCGGGTCCCACTCGACGGACCAGATCCTCCCCGGCCGCGGTGAGCCGCACCCCGCGGCTGTCGCGCACGAACAGCAGGCAACCCGTCTGGCGCTCGAGCCGGGCGATCTGCTGGCTGACCGACGGCTGCGCGATGCGCAGCCGACGCGCGGCGCGCCCGAAATGGAGCGTGTCGGCCACCGCGAGGAAGATTCGCAGCCGGGCCAGGTTGACGTCCACGGTGTGGTCAGCCCGAGCCCGCGGGCTGCCGCCTGGACAGCCGGAGGAACGGGGTGAGTGCGACACCGAGGACGAGACCCATGGCGACCACGGCCGTCCCCACCTCGAGCACGCCCACGAGGAGGCCGCACACCAGCACCGCGGCGGCCATACCCAGCGCCGCGATGGGCCGGTGGCTGCCCACGGGCCAGGTCAGCCGGCGCAATCGGCTGATCACCAGCAGGAACACCGTCACCGGCGCGGCCACGGCGAGGCCGGTGTCGACGTCCGCCAGGTGCGCGTGGGGCTGCGCTGCCTGCACCGCAAACACGAACACGAACACGACGTAGGTGGCCACGATCCACGATCCGGGCAGAACGAGCCGGGCGATCCACAGCGCCTGCACCACGGCGATGTCCGCTGCGTAGCGCACGGCGGTCCGTCGCCCCTCCGGATGGTCGTGGGTGGCAGCAACCACTGCGCGATCCCGGGCACCCGCATCACGGCGTACCCGATGGTGACGACGCTGTAGTCGTCACCGTTCAGGGCCGCCGGCACACCGGCGGCAAGGATCAGCACCCCCGCCATCTGGACGAGGGTCAACAGCCGGTAGGGGACGTCGTCGGTGTCGTAGGCGGAGGCGAACCAGGTGACGTTCATCCAGGACCACCAGATCGCGAAGAACACCATCGCGTACCCGCCCAGAGTGCCGAGGTGGCCCTCCTCGAGCCCGCGTGCGAGCTGCGCGGCGGCCTGCGAGACGGCCACGACGAAGCAGAGATCGAACAGCAGCTCCAGCGGGGTCGACGTGCGGTGCTGCTCGTCCGGGTCGCGAGCCGGCATCGGTCGTCGCCAGGATGGCCTGGTCGCCTCGGCATGTCCCGTACTCATCGTTCCCATCCGGTGTCGTGTCGCCGTGCGGCGCGAGGTGGGTCCTTCGATCCAGCTTACGAATTGCCGCGAAACAGTGGCGCACGCCGATCGCGGTGACCATCCCGGCCGGGGCGTCGGAGGTGACCAGCCGGACCCCGGACAGGCCGCGGGCGGAGGGCGTCGGCGGCGGCGAAGGTGTGGGGCCCGGCGCGGGTGTCGAAGTCGCGGTGCCGATAACCGTTGCGGATGTCGGTCCGCTGCTCGGAGCGCCAGCCCCAGGCCGCCCCGCACACGGCGTCGGCATCGGCGTCGATGAGCTGCAGGAACCCGGTCTGTCGATAATGGACGGTGCGGTCATCGCGTGATCAGCCTCCTGAAGTTCTGTGAGAGTTCTCCAGAAGAAGATCCCGCGGTGGCCGCCCTGCTCGACGCTGTGCCGCCACCGGGCCGCCGCCCTTCTTCCGGTAGAGCTTGAGCTGCGCTCAAGCTCTGACAGGTGCCCAAACCAGCGGGAGAGCCGGTTCGTCAAGGGGATGCGGATGGCGATGGACAACCTGGTGGAACGGGTCGAGGCGGGCTCTCCCGGCGCCGACACGGGTTCGAAGCCGCCGGAGACCTGCTGATGTCGTTCTCGTCTTCGTCGATGTCCCCGGTCACCGCGTCCACGCGCCGCGAGCAGCGGCGTGCCGCCACCCTTGTTGACATCCGCACCGCCGCACGGACGCTGCTGGCCGAAGGGGGGCCCGACGCGGTGACGCTACGCGGCATCGCCGCTCGGCTCGGCATGGCCTCCGCAGGCGTGCACTACTACTACGCCTCACGCGACGAACTGCTCACGGCGCTGGTCATCGACGCCTTCGACGATCTCGCCCGGCTCACGGCCGGGGCCTCCTGCGGCCGCCGCACCCGGAAGCAGGCCTGGACCGAGGCCGCGGGCCTATCGTTCGCTGTCGAGCTGTGCCGTCCAGCTGCGGGGTACCGATCACCGTGGGCCGCGTTGCGGGGGACGGCCTGCCCGATTGACGCAAGCTCGTCGGAGCTCAGGGTTGCTGCGACCGCTTGAACGGCCTCCCCGAGACGCTTGCTGTTCTTGATGCCGATGACCGGAACGATGTCGTCGCCCTGCGCCGCGACCCAGGCGATGGCCAGTTGTCCGACGCTGACTCCGACGGCCTGGGCGATCGGTTCGAGCCTGGCCACGAGGTCTCGATTGTGCTTGAAGTTCCCGCCTTGGAAGCGGGGGCTCATCGAGCGGAAGTCGCCCTGCCCGAACGAGGCGGTACCGCCACCGATGAGCCCCCGCGACAGGACGCCGTAGGCGGTGACGCCGATGCCGAGTTCGCGGCAGACCGGCAGGATGTCGTCCTCGATGCCGCGGGTGAGCAACGAGTACTCGATCTGCAGATCCGTGATCGGGTGCACCGCTGCGGCCCGCCGGATGGTGTCGGCCCCGACCTCGGACAGCCCGATGTGGCGCACGTACCCCTTCTCGACCAGGTCGGCGATCGCGCCGACCGTGTCCTCGATGGGGACGTTCGGGTCGAGCCGGGCCGGACGGTAGATGTCGATGTGGTCGACCCCGAGGCGGACGAGTGAGTAGGACAGGAAGTTGCCGACCGCCTCCGGACGCCCGTCGAAGCCGCCCACGCCTCCGCCCGGCGGGCGCATCGCCCCGAACTTCACGCTGAGCGTGACGTGCTCGCGGTCGAGGTCGCGCAGCGCGCGCCCGACCAGCAGTTCGTTGTGCCCCATCCCGTAGAAGTCGCCGGTGTCGACGAGGGTCACCCCGGCGTCGAGCGCAGCACGGATCGTCGCGACGCTTTCGCTCTCGTCGGCCGGACCGTAAGCCCCGGACATGCCCATGCAGCCGAGGCCGATCGCGCCCACAGTGGGCCCGGTGCTGCCGAGTTGTCGTGTCGACAGGTGTGAGGTGGTCATGTCCTGAGCCTGCGCGGCCGGCGGCACGCGCGCCAGAGAGCCGTTATCGGGGGACGGGCCGTCCCTGGCTGTACCGGCGCCGCTCGGGGACCCTGGGCTCATGGACCGAGCCGCGCTCGCCGACCTGCTGCGCAACCGCCGCGAGCGGCTGACACCTGCCGACATCGGGCTGCCCCCCGGCATCCGGCGCCGCACGCCTGGCCTGCGCCGTGACGAGGTCGCGGGCCTCGCGGCGATCTCGACCGACTACTACACCCGTCTCGAGCAGCAGCGCGGCCCGCATCCCTCGGTTGACGTGCTGACCTCACTTGCACGCGCACTTCGATTCACCGACGACGAGCGTGACCATCTGTTCCACCTGGCCGGGCAGGCGCCGCCGTCACGGCACGTCGCGAGCGCGCATCTGAGCCCTGGGCTGCTGTATCTGCTCGACCGGCTCACCGACTGCCCGGCGATGGTCGTCGACGACCTCGGGGTCGTCCTGGCCCAGAACGCGATGTCGGTCGCGATCACCGGCGACATCTCGGCGCTGCGCGGACAGCACCGCTATTCCGCGTGGCGCTGGTTCTGCGTCCCCGGTTCCCGCGATCGCATTCCGCAGGAGGACTGGGACGCGCACTCCCGCACGCAGGTCGCGGACCTGCGTGCGACGCACGGCCGGCGCGGGGCCGACCCAGACGTCGGGCGGCTCGTGACCGACCTGAAGACCGGGTCGGCCGAGTTTGCCGGCCTGTGGGAGGTGCACGACGTGGGGGTACGGCGTGCCGACGCCAAACGCGTCGATCATCCAGAGGTCGGCGTGCTCGACCTGCTGTGCGAAACGCTGGTCAGCGCGGTGGGCGGCCAGACGGTCGTGGTGCTTCATCCGCGACCCGGCACCGGCACGCGCGAGAAGCTGGATCTGCTGCGCGTCATCGGCGTGCAGGATCTCGCCGTCGCACCCTGATCGATCTCAGCGCACCTTCGTCGACAGACGGACCTGGGTCGCGCGTCCATCACCGGCATGACGCAGCCTTCTCCCCACCCGTCGGTTGACCACAGCCGTGCAGCCGGGCCGGCTGTGCGGTGCAGGTCATGGGACGAGGCCGTGCATGAGCAGGTCGGCGACCTCGTCCAGGACGTCGACCAGGGCAGCCGGCTCCCCGACGCCGACCTGCTCCAGCAACGCCCACGACGGGGCGATGTTCGGGATCACGAACATGAGCAGCAGCGTCCACGTCGATCTCGACATCGGCCTGACGAGGCCGTGGTCCGACAGCGCCTTCAGCGCACCCAGTCCTTCGTCGAGCGCCGGCCCCAGGGCGGCGAGCAGCCGCTCCCGGCGCCGGGCAGCCCCGGGAGAGCGGTCGGTGAGGACCGCTGTGATCAGCCCACCGTTGTCCACGAGAGCGTTGACCCGGTGCCGCAACAGCGCCTCGAGCTGCGCCGGAGCCGGGGCGGGGTTGTCACACGCCCGTGTGAGAACGGCCGTTGACCGCCCCCGGGCCGCGTCCAGCCGCGGCACCATCACTTCGTCGATGACCGCCTCGAGGAGGGCCTCCTTGGTGCGGGCGTAGTGCTGGACGGCGGCCTGGCTGACCCCGAGCTCGCGAGCGAGAGCGCGCACGCTCATCGCGGCGTAACCCCGGCCGAAGGCGCGGGCGGCCGCCGTGAGCAGTCGAGCGCGGGTCAGGACCTCCGGATCGTCCTGGCGCGGCCGGCCGGCCGGCCGGCCGCGGGACGTGGATGGCTGCGACACAGCCGAATAATAGGTCATTCGACAGAATATTGTAGGCGGCCTACCGTCGCCGAGGACGACGACGAGGGAGCCGAACGTGCGCACACTGAACAGCCGGCAGTGGCACCTGCAACCGTCCCGGCTGCTGCCGCGGGACGCGATGCGCCGCGAGGGCCCGCTCCTGCCGATGATCGTCCTGCTCGTGGTCAACGTCGCCGGGACCGTCCGCAGCCTGATCCACATCTTCGCCCCGGACAGCGGCGCCCAGTCGATCGCCTCGATGGACGTGCACGTCGCGGGCGGGGCGAACATCGTCTTCCTGCTCGCGGAATGGGGCGGGGCCCAACTGCTGGAGGCGTTCCTCATCTGGCTCGTGCTGTGGCGCTACCGGGGTCTGGTACCGCTGATGCTGCTGGTGGTGACCGCGGAACTGGCGCTGCGACAGCTCGTCGGGTTCATCAAACCGGTGGTCAGCGCCTACCCACCGCCCGGCGGCGTCGCCGACCAGTTCCTGCTGCCGGTCGTCGCGATCGCCCTTCTCGCCTCGCTCCTCGTCCGGAGGAGCCGGTGACGCAGGCCCCGGGATGGATCGGCCGCCACCGGCGGATCCTCGCGATCGGCATCGCCGGCGCGCTCCTCGTCGCGATCGGCGCCGTCGTGGTCGTGCCTCGGCTGACCGGCCGAAAGGTGTACGACGACCTCTACGACGGCCGGCTGGTGGCGGCGGACTACTACACCGACCGGCCGGAGATCCTCTCCGCCGGGCTGGGGTTCGTCGGCATCATCGGGGTGCCCTCGCTCGACCGGGAATCGGTCCGCGCAGCCGGCGGAGCGTGGGCGGGACACCGCCGGCGTCGTCCCGAACGGGGAACGTGACGAGCGCCAGACGGTCGTCCTGTTCAGCCATTTCGGCAACCGGCAGACGACCGGGCCGGCCGCCGTGTACCCGGTCCGGCTGCAGATCGTGCCGACCGATCACCCCCTGACCCTGGCCGGCCCGACCGGCGACCGGTCGGCTGTGGGCCTGGAGGCGCACACGGATCACAGCGGCTACCGCATCGGGCCCACCCTGGTCGCCGCCAAACTCAACCGGGTCGACCCCGCACAGCCCGGCGAAGGCGGCGTCTTCGGCATCGGCGGCGCCGACCTGCCCAACGACGAGCCGCGCTCCACGGACCCGCCGCCACGTTCCGGCTCCGGCTGCTGACCACCGGAGGGTTCTCCCCCGACGGCGTACGCGGCCTGCGCCCCACCGGCTACGAGCACTACTTCCGGATACGGGCGATCGGCTCCGACGGAAATGCCGTCGAGCTGACCCGGACGGGACGGGGACAACCCCCGGCTCGCCGCCCGCGCCGGCCACCCTGGAGGACACACCGTCCCGTGCCGGGAACGAGAGAGACATCAGTGCCTCCCGACAACGCTGCGTGGCCGTGCCGTGGCCGTCAACCCCCTCGACTGGATCCTCCAGGCCACCGGCAACATCGTCTATCCCTGGATCACGTACCCCTTCGTCATCGGCTCCGACATCGCCGGTGAGGTCGTCGAGGTCAGCAGCGCCGTCACCCGCTTCCACCCAGGCGACCGCGTCCTCGCCCACGCGGTGGGCGCCGCCGGACGACGTGACGCCCGGGCGAGTCCGAGCAGCCGGACCCGACCGTCGCCGGCTGCGCGTTCGCGGACGATGTCGGCGGTGCCGTCGCCGGAATGGTCGTCCACGACGAGATACCCGAACCGGCTCTCGGACTGGGCCAGGACCGAGTCCATCGCCTCACCGATCCACGGCGCCACGTTGTGTGCCGGGGTGATGACGCTGACCAGGGGGCTGCTCACCCCGCTGATGCTGCCTTTCCGGGCGTCATCAAGCCACCCGGGATGGCGCATTATGCGCCGGTTCACCGAACCTCGGCGATCGCGAGAACCTTACGGGCTATTCATCATTAATCATTCACAGAACAGTACTTTGTCCTGGTTTATGCCGATATACGGATTGCCTGAAGGTGGCGACGCGGGTTCGGGGAAGCTGGGGCCTCGGGGATCGGTCAGTCCTGTGTGGACCTCGACAGGGCGGTTCCGGTTGTGGTTCGAGGACGTCGGGGATCGCGCGGAACGACTCCAGTGTTTCGCCGTCGAGCTTGCCGACCTGGAGATGGCCGAGTAGCGGGCATCGCCGTCTCTGCGTGGAGCCAGAAGGCGTCCTACGGGAGGCTGCAAGGGGTTTTCACTCACGTAGGGCTCCATGCAGAGCCGGCTGTCGTGCTGGTCAGCGAATAGCTCCACACGCGGAGGCGGTCGAGCGCACATTGCCATCGGCCTGGTATCGGGACGATCATGATCGGGCGTGGGGTACGGCCGTGCCGGATAGGGAGGCAACTGCTCGGCGCGGACGGTGCTGGCGGCTTTGCGGCTGGCGTAGAAGACAGTAAGAAGCCGGCGAGCGGGTCGGCCCACCCCAGTCCTGCGTGGCATTGACGATCAGCCCGGCCAGGAACGCAGCCGCGAGGATGGCGTCGACGGGTGACCCAGATCTCGGAGCGACAGCATCGCTGCGGATCCCGGTAGCGACATGACTGCGTCACCACTGTTTTGTAACACGCGATACGTTTTCACATGTGATGGACGAAGTGCAGTGGCTGGTGCTGCTGGTGCGAGTACCGGCGCAACCGTCGCGACACCGGGTTGCGGTGTGGCGGGAGCTCCGACGGGTGGGCGCGGTGTCGCTCGGGCAGGGCAGCTGGGCCGTGCCCGACGTGGCAGTGTTCGCCGATGGTGTCGCGCGGGCCGTGGAGCTGGCCGAGCGCGGCGATGGCGAGGTCGTGGTGCTGTCCGCTGCTGGGCGCCACGAGCGGGACGCGGCGCGTATGCGGGAGTTGTTCACTGTGGACCGGACGGCGGAATGGACCGAGTTCCTGGCCGACTGCGGCAAGTTCGACGCCGAGATCGACAAGGAGCTCCGGATCCAGAAGCTGACGATTGCCGAGCTGGAGGAGGAGGAACAGAGCCTGGAGCGGCTGCGGCGCTGGTACCGCGACATCCGGGCCCGCGACGTGTTCGGCGCCCCCCAGGCCGCGGACGCCGAGCAGCAGCTCAAGCACTGCGCCGAGCGCCTCGAGCACTACACCGAGCAGGTCTTCACCGCTCTGCACCAGATGTGACCCGCCACTACGGCGGGCAGGGAGACGAACTGTGAACGACCTGAACACGACACTGTTCCTGCTGATCAACCACTTCGCGCGGAACAGCGGATGGCTGCACGGGGCGGCGGTGCAGTACGCCTCCTACGGGCTGGTGCTGTTCGCGGCGCTGCTGCTGTGTGGGTGGTGGTCCGCACGCATCCGACCGAATACCGAGGCGATGACGGCAGCATTGTGGGCGCCGATCGGGATGCTGGTCGCGCTCGGGGTCAACCAGCTCGCGGTGGCCGCGGTTGCCGAGCCGCGCCCGTACGCGGTGCTGGATCACCCCCTGCTGCTGGTCGCCCCGACGGTCGATCCAGCGTTCCCGTCCGACCACGCGGTGATGGCCGGGGCGGTCGCGGCCGGGTTGTGGATGGTGTCGCGGCGTGTCGGTGGCGTGGCGACGGTCGCGGCCGTGCTGATGGCGACCGCTCGGGTCTACGTCGGAGCACACTGGCCCGGGGATGTGCTGGCCGGGCTGGTCCTGGGTGCCGTGGTGACGCTGATCGGCTACCGGCTCGTGTGCAGGCTGTTGGCCGCGCTCGTCGGCCGGTTGACCGCCACTGTGCTTCGGCCGCTGCTCACGACCATGCCGGACGCCGGATCGGCTGTGGTGTCTTGACCCCGCATCTGCCCGGAATCTTCGGGACACTGGCCCCGGTGCTGGACTCCTATGGCTACCTCGCCGTGGGCGGATTGCTGTTTGTCGAGGACTTCGGGGTCCCTGCCCCGGGGGAGACGATCCTGATCGCCGCCGCGGTCTACGCCGGCGCCGGGCAGCTCAACATCGTGCTCGTCGTACTGATCGCGTTCCTCGCCGCGCTGGCCGGGGACAACGTCGGGTTCGCCATCGGGCATTTCGGTGGCCGGGCGCTGGTGCTGCGATTCGGGCGCTACGTATTCCTCACCGACGACCGGCTGGACAAGGCGGAGGGGTTCTTCATGCGCCACGGCGGGAAGGTCGTGACGATCGCCCGTTTCGTCGGGGGGCTGCGCCAGGCCAACGGTATCGTCGCCGGGCTGGCGAAGATGCCGTGGCGGAGGTTCCTGGCGTTCAACGCCCTCGGTGCCGCGTTGTGGGTTGCCACCTGGAGCGCGGTCGGCTACTTCGCCGGGGACAACCTCACCGCCATCTACGACCAGCTGAAACGCTACGAGCTCTATCTCCTTGCTGCCCTCGGGGTGCTCGTCGTCGTCCTGATCGGACGATGGCTGTGGCGGCGCAACCGGCAGCGCCGGGCCACATGAGCAGCGGCGAGCAGCCAGAGGTCCCGTCTCCTGCGGTGGGGCGGGCGCGGTTACTGCCGTTGTACGCGGCGGGGTTCGTGACCGCGTTCGGCGCGCACAGCATCGCGGCCAGCCTCGGCGGGATCACCGGGCCCGAGCACGTGTCCTTGCTCGAGCTGGGACTGTTGCTGGCGGTCTACGACGGCGCGGAGGTACTGCTCAAACCGGTGTTCGGGTGGCTGGCCGACCGGATCGGACCGCGCCCGGTGCTGCTGGGCGGGCTGCTCGCGTTCGCGTTGGCCTCGGCCGCGTTCGTCCTGGCCGGCGCCAGTCCCGCCGCGGTCGGACTGGCCCGTTTCGGGCAGGGCGCCGCGGCGGCGGCCTTCTCCCCGGCTGCCGGTGCGATGGTCGCCCGGCTGACACCGCAGACCGGCCACGGTCGGGCGTTCGGCCGCTACGGAGCCTGGAAAGGCCTGGGGTACACCCTCGGGCCGCTGCTTGGCGGGGTTCTGATCAGCGTCGGGGGCTTCACCTTGCTGTTCACCACGCTGGCTGTGCTCGCCGTCGTCGTCGCGGTGTGGGCCGCGGTCGCGGTGCCGACGCTGCGGGCGCTGCCCCGGGCCCGCCAGACAGTGCTCGACCTGGTCCGCCGGCTGACCCAACCAGGTTTCCTGCGCCCCACGGTGGCGTTGGCGGCGACGACGGCGGCGCTGTCGGTGGGGGTCGGGTTCCTGCCCGTCCGCGGCGCTGTGGCCGGGCTGGGCCCGGTGGCCACCGGAGCGGTGGTGTCGGTGCTGGCGGCGGCGTCCGCGCTGGTGCAGCCGTGGGCGGGGCGGGCGCGGGACTCGGGGCGGCTGCCCGAGCGGGCCGGTATGGCCGGGGGGCTGGTGCTGTCCGCGGTCGGGTTCACCCTCGCCGCGGCCCTGCCCGGGGTGGTCGGGCTGCTCGGTGCCGCGCTCGCGGTCGGTGTGGGTGTCGGGGCGGTCACCCCGTTGGCGTTCGCCGCCCTCGCCGCATCCGCGCCTGCCGAACGGCTGGGGCAGACCATGGGCGCCGCGGAGGTCGGCCGCGAACTCGGCGACGCCGGCGGCCCGCTGCTGGTCGGCGCGGTGGCCGCGGTCGCGTCGCTGCCGCTCGGGCTCGGTGGCCTCGCTGCGCTGCTCGCCGCCGTCGGCGTGACCGTGGCCGCAACGGCGCCCAGCCGGGACCGCGGCTGACCCGCCGGCCCCTGGCCTCCGTCTTTCACCGGGGTTGGCGACACGCCGGGCTTGATCGCCGGATAG